>JACCDP010694689.1_pt1 | contig 11431 bp, 16 predicted proteins | sample 7445841 | NCBI WGS metagenome assembly JACCDP01 (sample SAMN15323441, study PRJNA562643) | freshwater metagenome | isolation source: river surface water | place: USA:Blue River Watershed | collected 2017-08-17
CGGGCTCTTCGGCGGCAACAACAACAACAGGCTCCTCTGCAACAGCCTTCTTTCTAGGGGCACGAGTCTTCTTCTCGGCAGCAGCAGCAACAGGCTCCTCCGCGGCAGCAACAACAACGGGCTCTTCGGCGGCAACAACAACAACAGGCTCCTCTGCAACAGCCTTCTTTCTAGGGGCACGAGTCTTCTTCTCGGCAGCAGCAGCAACATTGACTTGGTCAGCGTTCATTTTCGATTGTTCGGTTCGTTCGTTGGTTCGTTGGTTTGGAATTAAATATCTATCGATAATTATTATGCATTATGTTTGCTTACGAATAAATATTTCAATTTTATAAGTTTTACATATAATTCTCTGCAAACTGTTCCCATTTTTCACACAAATAGTTAATAACACTAAAACTATCTCTATGTTCGTATTTAAACTTTTGCCACAAACGTTCTTTGGTGTAATTATCAATTATTCTATCAAACTTATAGTAGTGTTGGTATAAATACTCATTAAACATTTGTCTTTGTTTAAACTCTACTTCTTTGTGATATTTTTCTTCATCTGACAATGTATTTTTTACAATAATAATATCTAAAATCAGTGCAACTGGTTCCAATGATGTTTCTACCTTATAACTATATATTGGAATATCCATTATTATAATATATGATTACATTCCTATTAGCTTTATTATCTCTTGTTCATGCGTATGACTGGACTTATGGCAATCTTACACTATACCACTCGGAATCCACATATTGCAGTCCAAGCACCTATTTAACACGCACTTATAAAGGGCCTCTACAAGGGTTTGTTCCAACATATGCCATTGAGGATGCAACACATGATACACATGGTTATATTGGATATCACGCCGGGCAAAAAGCCATTTATGTGGCGTTCAGAGGCAGCGAATCCATTACTAATTGGTTAAGTGATTTAGACGCAGTTCTTATATCTTACCCACATTGTTCTGGATGCGAAGTTCATAAAGGGTTTTATACCGCAGAGCAAGCCGTTATTACGTCCATTATATCAGAGGTCTCTCGTTTATTGCACGTTAATCCAACTTATCAGGTGCTTGTAACTGGCCATTCATTGGGGTCCGCCCTTAGCACGCTAACTGCATCCGATTTGGTATTAAGTGGAATTACCAATGTGCGGCTATTTAATTATGGCTCGCCCAGAGTTGGAAACACAGCGTTTGCCAATTATTATCAAACTATAGTAAAGGACCGCAATCGTGTTACCCACCACAAAGACACGGTTCCGCATGTACCCATGCACGAGCGTTTTACACATATATCCGGCGAATATTACGAGCCAGACAATACTGTTCGATTAAATGTTTGCACTGGACAAGAAGACCCAAATTGTTCATACCAGTGGTCAATTACCAGTATTAGCGACCATCTTTATTACCTGGGCGTTCAAATGGGCGAGGGCACAGCGGAATGTTCTCAAGTATTAGTATAATGAGCACTCGAAGGTCAAGTCGATTACAAGGATTGCAGTTGGAAAACCCGCCGGTGCCTCCACCTGTACCTCCACCAATAAAACCACCTGCACCACCTAAAAAAAGTAACGCCAAGTCTAGAAAACAAAAGTCGAAAACACCTTCTCCCAAATCTTCACCTAAGTCTTCGAGAAAACATAAATCACCAGAAGCTTCTGCCGCTTCTGCTTTTTCCGCTGCCGCTTCTGCCACTGCCGCTTCTGCCACTGCCGCTTCTGCCGTATTTCATTACATTCATAACTGTCACGACAGAGCTTTAATCACAGTTCCGGTTAATAACACTGATTTATGGCCAACACCAAATGTCCCATTCTTTCGCAGCACCGGAACTAGTAATGAAGGTCACAGTATATTCAGAGATACATGGTTTCCATTTGTTAGCATGAAAAATGCAAGCACTATGCGCAATTATCTACACACTCAAATAGATGGATTTCTAATCAAATCTAGTTTTTTAATTAATAGTTCCGAAACAGCTTTTCCACTTCGACCCAAATGGTTAGATGATATATTGCACGAGTATCCAATTCCAATGGATGCCGATAAACTTGCGTTTTTAAAACGTAATAAAATAAATGTTAATACTTTTAGAGAAGTGTACAAGTTTATAACCAAATATACCGGAAAAGAGCCAATTTATTTTGATATTGTTCGTTTAGTTCTTGACGAAGTTGAAACTTGTTTTGTAAAGTTTTTAAATTATTTCTCATATCCATGGCAAGTTATGATTAGTTGGAATATAGGCACCGGTTATTGGACATTGAACCGCAATTTATATGAATATATTGGCGAAAAACTAAGAGAACATGATATAATTCGTTATACACTACCTACAGTGGGTGCTTCCTCTCCATGCACCGACAATACATATGAAAATATTACTGAAGCTCTGCACTTTTTGAAACACAATGAAGCCCAAATGACTTTGGCTCAAATTAAAGAACTCAGTGATAAAGAGCAAGCAAGCGTTGGTATTGTAAAGGGTGGGCTTAATTTTGGTCTTCGAGATATATTTTCAAACATTGTTAATAGATTGCAAAATATTATAACAATGGCTCATATATAGCGTCGCGCGGCATATAAACCAGTTCTGTTTTGGGATTGTTATATTTCACTTTTGGCATATAATACATATTTTTAATCGGTTGCAAATATGATTGCGATATTTCTTTAAATACCACATTCAAATAATCTTGTATATTCATGCACCGCAAATCAACGTGCCACTTCTTTTCCGTAAAATTATAATAATCTCTACCAAACATTGGGTTATACAGCGCAAACCGTAGCAGTGCCTTTTTCAAAATCTTTAACGAATGTTTTGACTGCAGCATTCTATACTCATAGTACAAATGCAAATAAGGTCGAAAAATATTATACAACACTTGTTTGTCTGCCAATTTACTTATTTGTATTTTTACAAACACATTGCAACAATTATTTAACATTTCTACAATATGATATATTGTTTCCGTGGTAACAACCAAATCTTTGCTTACCAGCGCCTCTATGCATTTTATGGACAAAAGCCGTCGATTTACATTTGTAAATGCGTTTATATTAAAACATGCACGATAATATGCCATAATAATTGGCTCATACAATAAACGAGGCGCATATGTTTGTGCAAATACGTATATTGACAATAATTGACAATAATTAAATTCTTTATTTATATATGGGTTGCGCGGTTGTTTGGGTGACGGATAACCATGAACGCATGTTGTGAGAGCGGATACAATAATGCGCATTAAATCGTGAATAGAAAACTTGTATATGCATTTATTGTGTATTAACTCTACTGTATATTTGGACTGCAACGGGGTTCCATATAAATCTTCATTTGCCTGATATTTTATATATTTGCGAAGTATTACACGACGCATAAACCGCATCATAATCCAATAATTGCGCTGAGCGTAAAAAAACTGTTCATCCAGCGGTAGTTTGTATTTTGCAAATAATTGGCATTTTTTATTGTCCAAAGAATGCGAATTATTATAAAAACGCCAAAACATTTCTTACTTGGCACATGCGAAATCTCTCTATACTCTTCCATAGTCATCTTCATAACGAATAATATCGTCTTCGCCCAGGTAGGCACCCACTTGCGTTTCAATGAACTCAAGCACTGCATCACTCGAGTTTTCAATGCGATGTTTTTCACCCTTGGGTATGTATATGTGGTCGTTCTCGTTCAGGCGATAATAGAGGTCCCCTAATTGAACCCATGCTGTTCCTTTTACAATAACCCAGTGCTCTGCACGGTGCGCATGGGATTGTAGCGATAGTCGCTTGTTTGGTTGCACTGTAATATGTTTCACCTTATATTGACCAGGTTCTTCTTTTATGGTTTCGTAGCTACCCCAAGGGCGATGTTCTATGGACATTAATATTTATTTGTATTTACATTTATATTTAATTCATACTATATAATAATGAATGCACTTTACATGGAACCCTATTTAGACAAGTTGTGCAAGCAATATCGCAATATTATTACTCTTGATACCATGCCAATTGGACCTCTGGCCCAAAAAGTGGCGCATATTCGAATACCAAATTTGTCCGAGTTTGAAAACAGAGAATCCAAATGCAAGTATGCTATTCTTAAAGACAATGGCAAGTATATGGAATCGGCGGATTTACCAGCACTAATGTCATTCATGGTATCCAATGGCTACATTATTGACTACAAAATGACAAAATTGCTTGAAAAGCACACGGGTCATTTAATATGCACATTTTATTTGGCGTAATCGGAGATGCCCTTGGCGTAATCGGAGATGCCTTTCAATAAATATTTATAATGGATATAAAACATTTTGTCTTATTAATATAACCCAAAATGAACCCCGAAATGCTTGAACAATGTTTAAATAATGCCCCTACATTAAAAAAATATCGAAATATGAGTCCCGAACGTGCGCGATTCATTGAAAATATTACCCAGCACATTAAATATTACATGAACGAAATCGAATACAATTTGCGGTCTGGACTTAGTTTAATTAACGAAGTAAAAGCGGAAGGTCGCGAAGATTCAGAGGAATTTCAAACCGAGTTGTTTGATATTGTCAAAAACGTAGAGCAGTGCACCACCGGCATTCAGCGCGTTTTAGACCAAGATGGCGCTCCCAGTTATTATTTGTTGCATGGTCGCATTGCCGTGTTTGATAATGGTATGCCAATTGATTCCTTTGTATTGCATGGTAACGACGACGACGATAGTTCATCAGACGACTCCGACGATGAAGATGGAACCCAACGCATTATGCGGCGGTTTGGCATTCGTCCCGCTGCTCAAATATCTTTTACTATTACGCAAACTGGCGACAATATTAGTGTATCGCCTATTGAAACTGTATTTAACAGTGGATTTCCTACACTAACGTCCGCACCAGTTGAACAGCCTACGCCTGCACCCGTGGAGCCAGTTGAGCCTGTATCAGTAAAAAAGGAAAGAAAACCTAGAGCCAAAAAAGCTTCTGTTGCTACCGCTTCTGATACAGTTATTGTTAAAAAAGAACGAAAACCTAGAGCCAAAAAGGCTTTAGAAACCCCCGTTGTTAATAGCATTTCAGAAACCGCTTCTGTTGCTACCGATGCCGTGCCAAAAAAAGGCGGCCGGCCCAAAAAAGTATCTACCGAAACTGTATAATGCCACTTGTATATACTAAAAAGGGTTCCAGCAACGGCCGTGTGCTTTCGCTTGACTCCATTAAAAATAGTCAGGGTTCCATTATGAACTCATATGTGCCAGGTTCCGGGGTTGGTGCCACTAGCACGTATGCTCGCCGCGCCATGTTGCATCGTGCTATTAAAAATGGCAACTGCAAAGGTAACTGTGCGCTATTTTAATGTGATTAAGTATTTATCAATGTTTAATTTATTGCATTCAAACGTGTAATCACCTATTAAATCCGGTTCATTAATTATTTGCATCACTTGTTCAATATTCATATTTGAATAAGTCATGTACAATCCATATGCCTCTTGTTTTGCATTTACACGTTTTGCATTTTTTATTGCCGGTCCAAAGCCTTCATCCAATATATAGTCGCGATTTATTCTCGTTTGAATAATTCCCGCCACATTTATTGGTGCATATGTGTATGGCACAAACAATTTAACCATATTATACTATTACTTGTATAATATGATTTTACTTTTCATTTCAATTTTATTATGTGGCTGGTCTGCAAATGCACTGTGGTATGACGGCTGGACAACCACGGAAAAATCGCAGTATTATATTGAACAATGGAAACATATGGTCGGACACGATACGCTTATTGACATATATAGCAGAACTAATAAATCAGATAAAAATAGGTGGTATTTTAAATCGCCACTAATAACTATGAAACCGCGTTTAATGTCATTTACGTTGCGCGGTTTAATGGGCAATTACAACAAACTCAATGCCCCTCTCAATCCAGTAAAAATAGGTGACCACGTATTTTCACACATCACATTCAATGGTTTCATGTCCCATTATTATGTGCAGTTTATACCACATTTGTGGAATCCACCAATCAATGTATCTCAGCCATTTTACGTCGAAATTTTGGGAGATTGGACACAAGAAAATGAAACAGTCGTGTTAAGTGATGTTAGGTTTTATTCATAATTAAACGTAAAATGCCTTCCACCGCATCCAACTCTCTCGCCGACGCGTTTATGCTATGCAATTCCCATGAATTGCACGGTCCGCCATATTCTATCAATCGCTTTCGAGTTATTTCTCTAGTTTTTTCAACATCTTCCAATCCAATGTGTTGGTCCCCGTTCATTTTTATTTGCCCGCCAAGATAAAACATGTTATTATTTAATTTTGATATCATTCTCTGAATGACTTGATTATCAAAATTACGCGCATATTCAGAATGCAATACATCATATACAGTTACAGACATAGATTTTTGCAGTTTAGTATGCGCACAATAAAATCTTCAATTTTTTATGAGTATGGATTAATGCCATATTTGGTTAGAATGGTTGCCAACAATGACAGCTTGGATGTGTCAAAGCCCACGCCAAATGCCGGCATACCATACAAGTAAATATAATAACTGTACAGAGGCGCCAATTTAAATGTCTTGGATATAACAAACTCGCCCGATGCACCACCCAACGCGGTGAGTTCGTTTTTGCCTGACAAAATGTCGTCGTTCTTTTTATTCAACATAAGAACTTGCAAATTTAATTCAGTATTGTCCGAGCTCAGCGTTTTGGAGTGCAGCGCACCCGACATTCCATCTCTCGCTATTTGCATCAACAATTTCAAATTCGTGTTTTTTTGGTTCGCCATTGCGTTGGCAATCGTGTCATAGAGAGTCAAATATGCAGGCACACTTTCCGGTATGTCCAAATATTTGCGGTTTGCCATTAATTCCACATAATTGGTTTCTATTGTATTAAATGCATTCACTAAAGCAGGCCCAAACTGAAGCTCTTGCACAGAGTTTGTGCTTACAGGGTTAATTAATGATTTGCCAATTGTGGAGCCACCAGTCATGAGAGATTTACTTTTACTCATTATGGGTTAGTTATATTGTCTTAATATATAATGCCAAGTAAAGTGCATGACAAAACTGATAGTTTGGACAAACCTGTTAATTTATTAACAAAACAAAAGCCCACCGACCCAAAAACGCTGCACGATAGAGTTGATGAAGCCAATATTCCTAAAAATAAAAAAGATATGCTTCATTATGAAGCCAATAAATATATAGGCATTCCAAAAGGCAAAAATAGCAAATCAAACAAGGGAGGCAAACGCAGAAAAAGCAAAAAAACAAAAAAATCCTTAAAGCGCCATTAATATTCTTTCCACATAAAATGGTGTAAAGAATATTTAGTATCCTTTGTAATCACATAGTATAATGGATGGCCTCGATTTAGATATTAATAATTACACAATCAAAGACCTTGAACGGTTTTTTCAGCTTGCGCCTGGAGCCAAATATACTGCGGCCGACCTCGATTTGAAAGAGGCAGAAATCAGAGAACTGTTATTATCCACTGGCCATATTGATAAGCGTTTTAAAACCGACTTAATTAAATTCCTGGAAACTGCCAAAAACTGGCTGACTGTGGTAAAATGCGGTACCGAGCCTATTAAACCCAAGGGGCAAGTCTTGGATAAATACCCAAATTATCCTGCATTAAAAGAAGCCAATCCGCGAAGCGGAGAGTTGTACGTAAGAGACCAAACACCATATATTAACACGTATAACAGCGAGTATTTTCCAGATAACATGAATCCGCTGAAAACGCGTGTTATATCTAAATACTTAAATATTGACACCCGATTTAGAGACAACATGATATCCACCAGCAGCTCTGATTTCATTGTAAATTTACCCATCAAATTTCAAAAAGTAGTTAGTATGCAAATTACTGCGTTCGAGTTTCCCGTGTCATTTTACGGCATTTCGTCCAAATACGGTAATAACTATTTCTACATTACCGGAACCCAACAAATGGTCGAAGGTGGCGAAATATTCGAGGAGTCCAATATTGTGGTTGTTCCCGATGGCAACTACAATGCCAGTGATTTTATTGACACCATCAACAGTTTATTGTCACCGCGCAATCCGGATAACACACCCGTAAATCCCAATAGTTTATTTAATTATATTCAATTTCGTTTGGACGTGTCTCAAACTGGCTCTGGAACAGCCAAAGTATTTCTGGAAACCACCGGTAATCTTGCATACACCATTAAATCTATTAGTATGGACTTTACTCGCGATATTAACGGTGTTCCTGACAAAACGCCGGTTACATCAAAAATTGGTATGAATATGGGTTTTTTGCGACGCAAATATCAAGGGGCTGTCCAATACGAGTCGGAAACCCTTGTAGAGCCCGCGAACGTGCGTTACTTGTATTTAGCCATTGATGATTTTAACAACAATGTAAATAACAATTTCATCTCTGCGTTCAACAACAGCATTATGAGTCCAAATATACTGGCGCGCATATCCGTGAAAGGGTCATACTTTAGTTTAATGATGGAAACCGATTTGTGTCTGACTACCGAGCCGCGCAAATACTTTGGACCCGTGGATATTCAAAAGCTGCAGGTCCGCGTTTATGACGACCACGGACGTATTTTAGACATGAATAATAGCAATTTCTCGTGCTGCATATTGTTTAAAATGCTGTATGATTTGTAACCATTTATTTTTTTGGTATTTAAATAATATCTTTAAGAATTATATAAATGTCTCTTCCTGACCCCGCCCACTCCCGCAACGACGCCTCTCACACTGGCGCCTATGCTACTTCCGTTTATGCCCTCGAAGCCACCGGTGGTTTCACCATGGAGCGTGGATTCGATGATATCAAGTTCCGCGCTGCTTCCGCCCCTGTGCATATTGATGTGACTGACTCCATCCAGCTTACTATGGATGTTGCCACCTTTAACACCAAGGCTGGTGCCTTCGATGCCGTCTCTGACACTGTTGCTAACGACGAGATTTCCATCTCTGCTGCTGAGCTAATTGCCGGTGTTACCAGTGCCTCCCAGATTATTTCCGTTGGCAAGTACGCCACCCTGTACTCTGACTTCCAGGCCTACGTTGCCGCTTACTTCGGTTTCGACGGTGGTTTCAGTTCTCTGTTCGCCGCCGCTTCCGAGTTCCACATTGATGGCGACGACACCTTCACTGGTGCTTCCTTCATTCGCCTTCTTAATGGCGAGACCAAGGCCGCCGAGGGCAACTACATCAGTAACCTCACTGGTTCCATCACCATCTCTAACATCAACCAGCTTCTTCGTTATGCCATTGATGCTAATGTGTTTGGCAACCGTGACCCCGCTACCAAGAACTGGGGTATGTCCGACAAGTTTGTTGCCGGTGACCTCATTTGGGTTCCCGCTGGCACCACTGTTACCCTGAAGCTCGCCATTGATGCTGAGTCTTTTGCTCCCCTGAACAACATTGGCGTCTCTAACACCGCCTCCATTACTCAATCTACCAATGTTTCCACTGGTCTGTTCCAGTCCAACACTGTTGCCACCACCACCCTCATCAGTCGCACCGTCACTGCCCCTCTTCTCATCAAGTTGGCTTAAATTAAGTATTTATAACTGTTGCATTTACAGGTATAAATAATTAGCGTAAAAAATAACCGCACCGGGTTTTATTAAATTAAATAAGCAATATAAGTATTTTATACAGAGGGCTCAGAAGTCTTTCTTGGAGCACGCGTCTTTTTTGCGGTAGCAACTGGCTCCTCTACAGCAGAAGTCTTCTTTTTTGGAGCACGCGTCTTTTTTGCAATAACAACGGGCTCCTCTTCAACGGGCTCCTCCTCTACTATAACCGGCTTTTCGCTACTTATGCGTTGAACTTTATACTCCAATGTATTGCCGCCACAATAACAGGTAGCTACGCCAAAACTTTTATACAATGCTGGAATATTATCAACAGTATAGTTTTCAGGTAACCACAAATAATAATATTTCGTTGAAGTTACAGTGGATGTAGTTCCGTCGTTGTCAGAGCAGTATCCGCAATGTCCAGTATCATTTTCCAATAGTTCAATAGTTAGTGCTCCAGGTTTGTATTCGCATTTAATTTCATATTCGTCTTTGATATATTTATTGCAAAATGCTTGCATTAAATTTAAATTTAAACGGTCTTCCCCATACCCGCTACACAATTTTGCCCACAAGGGGTTTGTTTTTCCACGCATAATACTATTTATATCAGCATCTGATAATTCCACAGGCTTAGTTTGGCGAAGTAGCATGTTATTGTTATTACGTAATAGTTGGCGAATCATTAAAACAAATTATATTATGCTGTTTGCCTTTTTACAAATAAATATTTCATTTTTTTTGTTTGCTGGTCCGCTTCGCGGCCCTTCCGCCCCCCGTATTCCATTCTAAGTGGTTCCCGGATTGGTTCTTTAAGTGTTTTCTCAATTACAATTGTTGGTAAAAACAAAAAACAAAAGTCGGTTCACTTTTTTCAAAATGGACATTTTTATTGGACAAAAAAATGTCCAAAAATAAAAACCTCGATGAAATCTTTCAAAACGGTTTTTTTGAAAACTCAAAATCAATGGATTCTGGGAGGGACTGCATGGATGCAGCGGGCGCCGCGCGGCGGGGGCGAAAAACGTTTTGCACGCAAAAAAAGAGTTCGCGAAATTCCGCAAAATTGGGACCCCTCGTTTTGGACATTTTTTGTCCAATCGGCATGAAAGTAAGTTTTTTGATGCATTTTTGTAATGTTTTTCCCTACAAATATGGAATATCATTTTTGGGTCATTGGACAAAAATTAAACTATCGACCTATTTGGCACACAGTTATATGAATATGTATTGTATAATCATACCATGCATGGTAATAAATATTATAGTTGCAGTTTCAAAATGGTGTGACAAAACCAATCGATAGACCGTCCCTAGATAATGTAAGTAAATATCGTAAAATATTTATCAACCGTTCTAGATAAAAATTTTGTCCATTGGACAAGAATTTTTTGTCCAATTTCAGCGAAAAATGTCCGATTTAGCCGTTACACAAAAACATAGCAGTCAAAATGATATAAAAGTCTCTACATAAAATATAGAATGAACGGACGTTCTTTTACCTTTCATATATTGAGATGCAACAAAAAGGATTGGAATGTTATTGAAAATTTTAAGACCAAATCAGACTGTGAATTTTTATGCGCATGCAAAGATAACAGACAAATAATGGGATATGTTCGTTTTACATACACAAAGCCACAAACAACCGTGGAAAACTATTTTGAAAAGCGCGCTATAGTGCTAATAGATAAAAAAAACGACGAATATTTCCGCGAGTTGTACATGAATGAAAAAAATTACATTGAGTATGATAAACGTGCTGTGGTTGCTTTCGAGGAAACAGAGGCTAAAAAAGACGACCTTATTA
>JACCDP010149438.1_pt1 | contig 11427 bp, 14 predicted proteins | sample 7445841 | NCBI WGS metagenome assembly JACCDP01 (sample SAMN15323441, study PRJNA562643) | freshwater metagenome | isolation source: river surface water | place: USA:Blue River Watershed | collected 2017-08-17
AATTTCCAGTTCGTACTGCAATTTTGTCCGATGTAAACGGATTAGAATCAGAATTGATTGAAGATTTAGGTCTTGAATTTGCTCAATTAGAAGGAGCATCTATGGGACTAAATAACGATCAAGCAGGCAGCACAACTACAAGCACTGGTGGCATTTATGGTTTGCGTGGTTTAAATTCTTATCCCGGTGCTGCGGGTGCTGTATCAGCATTTGGTTCAAGCGGCACAGCAATTACAAACGGTCGTCACACTATAGCAACTGTAGGTTATACAAGCGGTTCACTTGAACATGAAACATTAGTTGATATGGCTAATGCGCTACCTAGTCAATATTGGTCGTCACCTACTACTGCATGGATGATGCACCCATCGGCAATTGTTGCTTTAAGAAATTATGTTCATGGTGGCGGTGGCAATGGTGCAAGTTATGCGTTTTTAGAAACAGGTGAAGATGATGCAGGTTCATTAACTCATGTATTTGGTTTCCCTGTAATACCTAATCCTTATCTTGATGCAATTGGTACAGTAGGAAACAAATCTGTTTATTTGGCTGATTGGGCTAGATTCTTGACTATTGCTGACGTAGAAGAAATGTCTATTCAAGCTATGGAACAAACGGCTCCCGGCTTTGTGACAATGTATGGCGAAAAACGTATGGTAAGCACAGTTCGTGACCCATTTGCAGGCGTTCGTTCTATTGAAACTTAAAAATTATGGCATCCCAAGAAACAGGTTTAGGATTTGTACAGCTTGCGCCTACACGCAATCCGTTTAATTATGATTGGTTTGAACAGACCAACCGTAATATAACGACTGCATGGCTTACGCTTACTGAAATTCGAGATCAAATCAATTTGTATTCTGACACTAGTCAAGATACATACCTTACCGCATTGGAATTAGCAATACGGATGGCGATTGAGGATTACTTGGGATTGTCCATTACTAGCGTTCAATACAAAGTTTATTATGGTGCGTCTGCTTTATATGGTTCGCCATTGTCATTGGATTTACCTGAAACATCACAAGGTGGTGTAACAATTAATTCGGTTGCTTATTACAATGATGCAACGCCAACTGTATTAACTACATTAAGCGCAAGTGCGTATTACTATGACCCAACTGGACAAAAAGTAATTTGTACAGATTTGCCAACTGCAATTAATCCGCAAATGACTTCACCAGTTATTGTGACTTATACGCTTTCTGCATCACCACTTGCAAGCTATCCAGTAATTAAGCAAGCGGGTTTATTATGGTTTACGCATTTATATAATAATCGTAGCCAAACAACTGAATTAAATTTAAAAACAATCCCATTAGGCGTTGATACATTATTGCGCCCATATAAACCGCTTATCATGTGAATATGTATTACACCTACGCACATATTAAGAAAGACACAAAAGAAATCTTTTATATTGGTAAAGGTACTGAAAGACGTTTAACAAGAAAAGATGCAAGAAATAAACATTGGCATAATACTGTTGCAAAACATGGTTTTTTGCCAATTATTTTAGCAAAATGGAAAACTGAAAAAGAAGCATTTGAGCATGAGAAATTTTTAATTCAATGCTTTAAAGATTTACAAATTAAATTAGTTAATCAATCAGGCGGTGGTGATGGTAATAATGCCGATGGCGGGTTAAGTTTTAAAAATAAAAAACATTCTGATTCGGCAAAAGAAAAATGCAGAATTGCAAATTTAGGCAAAAAAAGATCAGAAGAAAGCAAAGCAAAAAATGCAGAAAAGCATAAAAAACCTATTCAAATAAATGGGATAATTTATGCTAGTTGGAAAGATGCAAGCAAAGAAACTGGAATACCAACTGGAAGTTTGTCGTATTTACTGGCAGGCAAAATAGCTAAAAATAGTAAATATAAATGGATTAATCAAATTTCATTGGTGATGTAATGGGCATAGCAAGATATGAAGATGTGAATGTTTACACGCTAGCATTTACTACAAGTGAATATGGCGATAATGTCACAACAAAAACATTAAAATTTAATAGCAAACCAGAAGTTCATGAAGTAAAAAATAGTTTAAGAATTACAGATAAATATCGTGCTTATACTGGCTTAATTAATTTAACTTTTAGTTTTACGCCATATACAAGAGATATGTATGACAATCAAAATTTGTATTCTATAACTTGGCGTGGTTTAGATTGGCGTATTGATAGCGCAATAGAATCAAATGACAGAATGAAAGTTACATTTTTGTGTTACCACAATGACCCATCAACGGCGATTTAATTATGGCTACACAAAACAACGTTTTAGATTATGCAAAAGCGATACAAACACAGCTAACCACAACGGTAAATCCTGTGCCAGTGTATGCGTCTTTTAATAGAAATTTTGCTTCACAACAGAAATTTGTAACATGGAATTTGCGGAATGTGCATCAACCAGTTTATACAGGCACAACGCAATCGGTAAAGGGTATAGATAGACCTATATTCCAAACCAATATATATGCAGGCACATTGCAAGATGCGTTTGGCATAGCTAACACGATAATACAAGCACTACATGGATACAGTGGGCAGTTTGGCGGGGTAACTGGTTTTTATATTAGTAAACTTGATGTGGATTTTCTTTATAACACATACGAGAACGATATAAATTTACATTCCATTTATCTTGATTGCACAATGGATATTCCGACATAAGACAGACTTTTAACTTTTTCGAGGATAAATCATGGCACTACCAAATAGAGTTTTACCCGGATTTGCTGCGATACTTTACGCACAACCTTCCGCAACCCCTACTGCATTAACAGTTGCTCAATTATCGACATTAGCTAACGTGGCTGCAATTGCAGTTAGCGGCAATCAATTGCCAGTTGAATCTATACCTGCATTTGGACAAGATGACGGTGTTGTAAATTACTCGGTTGCAGGTTCACGTCAATCGGACAAGATACCAGTGCAATCAGCGCCAACATCTTTATCCGTTACTGCCGCATGGAATCCATCTGACACTATGCTGCTATTAATGCGTGGAGATGCTTATAGTGGAATTGTTGATCGCACATTTGTCATTGCCGCAGTTGATGGTAGCAATATTGTTTATTACGCATTCAATGGTCGTGTATCGGAATTCCAAATACAAAGCGATCCCGGTGCTGAAGCTAAGTGCGTATTTACTATCCATCCTCGTGGCAACCAATATGGTTGGTCTAATAACGTTTAAAGGAAATTAATTATGGCTGCTCCAAATAGAGTTCTTCCCGGATTTGCCGCATCGCTATGGATGCAAACAGGAGCAAATCCAACAACATTAACCACTGCAAATTTGTCTGTATGGGCATCACAAGTTGCTACTATTGTTGGCACAACTGCAAACGGTACAGGTGCGGCAGGTACATTAGTGCCAGTTGAAAGCATACCTGCATTTGGTCAAGACGATGGCGTTGTTAATTATGCTGTTGCAGGTTCACGTCAATCAGATAAAATTCCAGTTCAATCTGCACCAACTTCATTATCGGTTACGGCTGCGTGGAATCCATCGGATGCAGCATTGTTGCTAATTCGTGGTGATGCTTATTCAGGCATTGTTGATCGCACTTTTGTAGTTGCTGCGGTTGATGGTACAAGCACAGTTGCTTATGCTTTTAACGGTCGAGTTTCTGAATTTCAGATTCAATCAGACCCCGGAGCTGAAGCAAAATGTGTATTCACAATTCATCCACGAGGCAATCAATACGGATGGTCTAATACCTAAAACAATGCCCCTTCGGGGGCTTTTTTACATTAAAATATATGACAACAAATATTCAATCAAGCAACGATTTATTAGGTTATTTATTAGAGCAATCATTAACTGCGCCTAAAAGTTGGTTCGGTTTCCCGCAACAAAAGCTGACAGGTATTGCATTGGCTCATTCCATTGCTGCCAATCACGCTGACAAGATGACACCACAAGAAATAGTCGATTATGTAGTACGACTAAACAATGAGATTTATACAGGCATTATTAAAAAAGGATAAGACATGAAACTTTCTTCTGCATTAAATATAAACTTAGACAACATTCGCATTCGTGAATTCACAATGGCAGGGCAAAAACTGCGTGTTAGAGTTCCGCTTGCATCCGAAATGGAAGCAATTACAAAAGCGGTTGATGAAGTTGATTGGTCAAAAAAATATCAAGAAATGTCTGCTTCATTTTTAAAAGACAGAGCAGAAATAGAAGGCGAAGAAATAAAATTTTTGGATGATGACATTATTGTTGATGGCAAATCCATTAAAGAAATATCTATTCTTACCGCAAAAACGGAAGAAAGAATTACGCAAATGATTCGTTTGTTAGTGCCTACAAATGAAACAGATAGTATGGATACAATTACTTATGCAGATATAGATGAGGCATTTCCGTTTGCTGTGCAAATGGAAGTAATGAAAAAGATTATTGAAGTTATTTCTCCGGGTTACGAGGAAACAAGAAAAAACTAATTGGCTCATTGCGCTTGCAAGCTCGTGCGTATATGTTGGCGCATGGTGCAAATCCAGATGCAATGAGCGAGGATGATTACCAATTGGTAATGGTTGGTTTAAATGATGGATTGTTTGGAAACAAAGTATTAGCAAACGTTAGTGGATTATTAACTACTGGTGTTTTTAATTACATCAGAAATGCAAATTCAAGAGCATATACTTTGCAGGATGTTTTAGGAATATTCCACAAATACATTTATCAACCATTAACTGAAGAACAAAGCAAGAATGCAGTAAATGAAAAATTGTTAGCTTTTATGTCAATGAATCCAAATTCACATAAATATTTAAAGCCAAAAAATGAAAATTGAAACTTTTGGATTTGATGATTTTGATAAAACGCTTACGCAAATGGGCGAGGAATTTGGCTACACAGACGTAAATAAAAAAGTATTAGTTCCTGCATTACGAGCAGCAATGGCATCAACTTTGCCAACTGCAAAATCATTAGCAAGAACAAATACAGGGAAAATGCGAGATAGTATTAGGATAGATGCTCGCAGACCAACGGATAGAGATAAAAAATCAAAATACGTTTATGAATCTGATGCAGCAATCGCAATAATTTCTGTTAATCAATCAAATGTTTCATGGGGCGAAGAATTTGGTACTGCAAAAAAATCTGGCAGACCATTTATTAGACCTGCTTTAGAATCAAATCAAACAAACATTATTAATACATTAAATCAACAATTAAAAGCAAAGATTGACAAATATCAAGCAAGAAAAAGTAAGGATAGATTATGAGTAATATCGCAAGACTTGGCGCAATCCTATCGCTTGATACAAAAGAATTTGTCAAAGGCGTTGATGCCGCACAATTAAAAAGCAAGCAATTCAAACAAAATTTAAAAGAAACACAACAAACATTAGATGGAATTAGAACTGCCGCTAGTGCAACTGCGCTTGCTATGTTGGCGTTTGGTGCGGTTGCAGCAAAAACTGCCGATGAAATATCAGATTTAGCAGACGCTAATGAAACCACTGTTGGAAAAGTCCTTGAATTAAAAAAAGCATTAGTTTCTTCAGGCGGTGATGCCGGGAAAATATCACAATTATTTTCTTCATTTACAAACGCAATTGATGGTGCAGCACAAGGCAGTGATAAATTAAGAGATTCTTTTAAAAAAGTTGGTGTTTCAACTAAAGATTTAGGTTTATTGTCTAGCGATGAATTAAGACAAAAAACAATTAAAGGATTGGCACAAATTCAAGATGGCATTACAAGAAATGCTCTTGGTATGGAATTGTTTGGCAAGGCAGCAAAAGGCGTTGACTTTGTAAAACTTGGCGATGAAGCAGATAAAGCTGCGGGCAAATATGATAAACAAGCTGCCGCAATTAAATCGGCTGCCGATGCTGCACAAAAATTAGAATTGTTTTTTGGTGATATGAAAATTGCTGCAATACAAGCAATGAAGCCAGTTTCTGATTTAATTAATTTATTGCCTTCTGAGAGCCGTATAGAAGCAATGACAAAAGGGTTTCAAGTTTTAGGTGTTACCCTTGCTATCGCTTTTGGTGTTAAAGCAGTTCGTGGTGTTGTGCAATTAGCAAATGCAATACGAATGATTGCAATAACCAATCCGTGGCTTCTTGCATTAACTGCGGCTGCAACTGTTGGCGCTTATGTTTTTTCTGACCAATTAAATCCATTACCGGATGATAAAGAATACCCAAAAACAGAAGGTGGTGTCGGTGGTGGCGCAGGTCGAAGCATGGAACAAAGCGCACGAGATAAAACAATTGAAAAATACAAATTAGAAATAGCAGAAGTAAAAAGATTATATGATGCTAAATATTATGCAGCGCATTGGGAATATTCTAATTCACAAAAAATGCTTGAATTGGAAGGTCAAAGATTTGCAATGCGGGCTGAAGATTATAACCGTGAAAAATTAAATATAGATATTGCCAAAGAAAGAATGGCAATAATAGAAAGAAAAGCGCAAGCAGAAGCAGAAGCATTAAAGCAATTAGAATTAGCTGCCGCAGAAGAACAAAAATATGCAAAACAATTATATGATGAAAAAATTAGAGGTATTAATACTTTATATTCTGCGGAAATGGATTATCAAAATAGATTAGAAGAAAAAAGAAGATCAAATTTTGAAGCAGAAGTAGCTAGACAAAAATCATGGTCGGCAGGTTGGGCTGAAGCTATGAAAGAATATGTAGAAGCGTCTGAGCGTGCATCAGATCGTGGTCGCGCTGCATTTCAATCTGTAATGTCTAATATGGAATCAGCATTAAGAAAATTTGTTGATACTGGAAAATTTGCATTTGGCGAATTAGTTGGCAGCATAATAAAAGACTTGGCTTACATGGAATTAAGAGCGCAAGCATCAGCAATATTTTCAATGCTTTGGGGTTCTATTTCATCATCTTTTGGCGGTGGCGGATCAGCACCAAAAATTGGTGGCGATTTATTTGGTGGATTACCAAAAAAAGCATCTGGCGGCATGATTGATTCACCCACTATAGTTGGTGAAAATGGTGCTGAATTATTTGTGCCTAGAACATCAGGCACTGTTATACCAAATGGCTCATGGCAACAAATGGCTGCGGCAGGCGGTGGTAATAACGGCATAACTGTAAATGGTAACTACATTGCAAATATGAGTGCAATAGACACACAATCTGCCACACAGTTTTTAGCTGCAAATAAAAATGCGATTTGGGCATCATATCAATCTGCCAATCGTAGCGTACCAATTTCGAGGTAATTTATGTCGCTGCAAACAATCTTATCTGTTGCTGAATCGGTTGGTATTAATGACCATAAATTTGCAGGGCAAATGCTGTCACGCAATATGCGTATAAGCACTGCGGAAGTTTTAACGGTGCAACCATTTGAGTTTGTAATTAAACCAATGAATTACCTGCTTTATTCGCAAAATCGTGGCTTGTTATCTAGTTTGCGTGAAGCGGATAGAATTACAGAGCAGTATTTAAATTTTGGTACTACTGGATGGCTAAACTATATTGCTTATCGTGGCGATATGACTAGTGGTCAAATTGCAGCTTGTAGATACCAAACAGCATCAGCAAATAAAACAATTGTTTTGGGAAGTTTGCCTTCTATTTCTGCAAGTGCATACATTGTAAAGACAGGCGATTTTTTGCAGATTGATCGTTATTCGTATATAGCAACTGCCGATGTGCAACGTGGAGTTGATACAACGGTTAATATTCCAGTGCATAGAACCATATTGACTACATTAGGCGCAACAATGGAAGCGGTTATTGGGCAATATGGCACAACGCAACCTATTGGCGGCAGCAATTACACAGGAATTACTTTTCCAGTAGTGCTGCGTGATTATCCTGATTACACATTAATCCCAATGACCAATGATTCATTTATTCAATGGAATGGACAGTTTAGAGGATATGAGGTTGTGCTGTGAATAATATTCCGCCAGTAGAAAATACAAACATAATTCGTTATGCGGATTTTGTGCGTATGACTACGCCTTCAGCAACTTATCGTTTTGCCACTACGCCTACAGCAATAACAGTTCCAGCAGTTGATGCTCTGCCGTTTACCGCATTGGGGCAATTGGTTAAAGTTGGAAATGCAACTAGAGATATTAAATCAACTGCAAATGAAACAACGGTCACGCTTGTAGGTATTGACCCAACAATGCTTGCGCTTGTATTAGGTACAGAAATTAAAGGCGCACAACTTGAAATGTGGCATGGGTTTTTTAATGCAAATGGCGAATTATTAACCACAGGCGGCACTGGCGGTTTATATCAATTTTTTAATGGATATGTCAATTCATTTGGCATTAGTGAACAATGGTATGAGGAAGTGCGTGGTTATATTGGTGCAATTACAGTTAGTGCATCAAGCATACAATTAATTTTGCAAAACAGGTTGGCAGGTAGATATACAAATAATAATTCATGGCAATTTTATGCCCCAAATGATACAAGCATGAATCGAGTAGCGTTTATTCAAACTATTAATTATGCTTTTGGGAAACAATGATAAGAAAAGGTAATAAATTTGACATTCCATTTATTGTAGAAATGTTAAAAAATTATCGTGATGCTGCGCCACTTAAAGTTTTAAATGAAGCAAATAATAAAGAACATATAGAACAACTTTTATTTAATTTGATTGTTGGTTCAGGATTTATTTTATTAGCTGAAAAAGATAATGTAATTATTGGAATTATTATTGCAGGAATTATTCCTAATATATGGAATCCAAAAGTTAAACAATGTAGCGAAATAGCGTATTGGGTAGAACCTGAATTTAGGGGTGGCACTGCCGCATATAGACTTTTAAAATCTTATATTGCAGAGTGCGACAAAATGATGGAATCAGGCAAAATTCAAATGTACACAATGAGCAAAATGGTTAATTCGCCTGATTTGAAATATGAAAAATTTGGTTTGTCCAAATTAGAGGAAACATGGGTTAAATAAAATGCCGGGTTCAATAATTGTAGCTGCTATATTTAATACCACAGTTGCCGCTTTTACTATTGGGCAAACCATGCTTGCGTTTGCAATCAATATGGTTGCGTCATCTATTTTATCTCGTGTATTTGCACCTGATGCACCTTCATTTGATGGCACACGTTATCCGAATCCGGGAAATCGTCAACAGATACCGCCTGCAACTGATAATAAATTACCGATAATTTATGGCTCTGCTTTTGTTGGTGGCACTATTATTGATTTATCTATCACTAATAACAATCAGCAAATTTATTATGTAATGGCATTATCTGAAGTAACTAATTCAGAAAATGGTAACACTGGTGATGTGTTTAGTTTTGGCGATGTTTATTGGGGCGGCAAGAAAGTAATCTTTAGCACAACAGTTGGTGAAACTTATAAAGTAACTGGTTTGCTAGATGAATCTAGTGGATTGGTTGATACATCTGTTGCAGGATTAATGGAGTTTTATTTTTACCGCAATGGTTCAAATACTCCAACAAATAGCGCATTATCTGCAATAACTGTAATGAGTGATGCAAATTTGTCATATCAGTGGGATGCCACTAAGTTAATGACTAATTGTGCATTTGTAATTCTCAAATTAACTTATTCAAGTGATGCAAATATTACTGGCATTCAGCAAACAAAATTTCAAGTAATAAATCCTAGATCAAATCCGGGAGATTGTTTATTAGATTATTTTAGATCATCAAGATATGGTGCGGCATTAGCATTAGCAAATGTAGATACCACAAGTTTAACTGCTTTAAATGCTTATTGTTCACAAGTTATAACATTCACGCCATACACAGGCGGCACTAATAGCATTATTAGATTTAGGTTTGACGGTGTTTTATTAACCGATCAACCGATTATGTCTAATATTCAAATGATGGCTAATTGCTGCGATTGCTTAATTAAATACAATGAAATAACAAGCAAGTGGGGCGTAATAATTCAGCAACCAACTTATTCAACTGCATTACAAATTGATGATTCAAATTTAATTGGCGCAATTAGTGTTTCGCCATTAGACATATCCAATACATTTAATATTGCTGAAGTTAAATTTATTGATAATACCGAACAAGATACTTTTGCAAGTTCCATATTTGACCTTGCACAAGTTGCACCATCTTTGCTGTATCCAAATGAACCAGTAAACAAACAGACCATTACACTGCCATTAGTTAATGACAATGTAAGAGCGCAAGTTTTAGCAAACAGATTTTTAAAATCATGCCGAGAAGATTTACAGGTTCAATGCGTCATTAATTATGTTGGCATTCAATTAGAAGCAGGCGATATTGTAGAATTAACAAATACAAATTATGCTTTTGCCAACAAGTTATTTAGAGTTCAAAAAGTAACAGAAAATTTTGCTGATGATGGTTCGGTTACAGCAAGTTTAATGCTTACCGAATTTAATCCTGCCGTTTTTGCTGACACTAATGTTACGCAATTTACTCCTGCGCCTAATAGCGGATTTTTAGACCCTACTATTTTTGGCACTGTGCCTGCGCCTGTCATTACAGGAATTGTTAATTCAGGCTTTAAACCTAAGTTTGATGTTGTGCCAACTACTAGTGAAAGTGGCATTATTGAATTTTTAGAAATTTGGTATTCGACTGTAGCAAATCCAACAACTGAACAACTAAATTTGCTTACAACTTATACGTCAACAAATGGACAAGGCTTTGATTTAAGCACAGCATTAAACGCATTTGAAATTGCTACATTTGAAGCGGGTACATATTACTTTTTTGTTCGTGTAGGTAATGCACTAAAGATAAGTTTGTTTTCTAGCGGCACTGAAATTATTTGGAATCCAACTTATATTGATGATGTTACTGGAGCAACTGGTAACGGCATAAATTTACAATGGAATCCAGTAGCAAATTGGCGATTGGCAGGATACAAAATCCGCTATCAATATGGCGCAAATACCGATTGGGGTACTGCATCACCATTATTTAGTGGGTTGGTCACAGATACAGTTTATGCTGCCACAGGCTTAACTGCGTTGATTGTAACGGTGTTAATTAAAGCAGTTGATACTGAAGGGCATGAATCGGTTAATGCTGCGGCAATTAATTTAAATGTTTCTGACAGTAATTTGATTGCAAACGTCATTGATGTAATTGATTTTAAGGCTGATGGTTGGTTAGGCGATAAAGTAAATTGTTCAGTTATAGGCGGTGATTTAGTTGCTGATTTAAACACATCATTTTATGGTGAAGATGACCAAACTTTTTATCATGGCGATACTGAATCTTTTTATGATGCAGACGTTTACAAAGCATTAACTTATACGACATTAGAAACTTACATAAGTAATGCGCTTGCGGGTTCAGTAGGCGTTTTATATTGGACTGCGGAAGGCAACAATCCTATTGTTGAATATCGGCAAGTTTATTCTGCACCTTTCTATGGTGCTGATGATGATTCAAAATACGGCATAG
>JACCDP010044979.1_pt1 | contig 11425 bp, 9 predicted proteins | sample 7445841 | NCBI WGS metagenome assembly JACCDP01 (sample SAMN15323441, study PRJNA562643) | freshwater metagenome | isolation source: river surface water | place: USA:Blue River Watershed | collected 2017-08-17
AGCGCCATGAACTAAAGAGCGCAAGAGTTCGACCACCGGCGGCATCAATAAGTTCGCCAATTTCATCAAGTACTTCTTGGCTTAAGCCATCACGACCTGGTTCAGGTAGATGCTTTGGTAAATAAAGAACGCCTTGATTGGCAAAATCAAAGGGCGAACCAACATCAAGCATCTGCACATTCGCCGGATCAATTTCATCTTTGGCAACTTCAGTATCAGGATCGTTGCCAACCAAGAAGCCAATTGATTTAGCCATGGCATCAAAGGAGTTTCCAACAGTTAAAGTCGCAGAAGTTGCGATAACCGGCGTCTTGGTAAGCAAGTTGCTGCGCAGAACTTCTGACACCGAAAGCGGTGCTAAATAGAGAGTTGAGAAAGTTGGTTCATACCAAAGCACTTGGCTATTACTCTGCTTTAACAACTTGCCACAGGTTGTTGCGATTTCATTTACCGCACCCTTAACCCGAGCCCGCTCTGCAATAGTGTCTGAATCAACGATCTCTTCATCAACTGCGATCAATTGAATAATCGCCTTTGCGGCCTCTAAAACCTTGCGAATTGGGGCTTCTAGCGATGATGGAATATCTTCCAAGCGCCCACTCTTGGGGTAATCGCCCCGAATATCTTGGCCGTAATCATTCATTGCTTCGTAGAAATCATCTGCAACTTTTACGAAGGTGTCAGAGAGTTTGCCAGGTAGATGCTTGCGAGCCATAGCTGCTGCGCGAATGACTCGCGCGCTAGTTAGTTCCTCAGTTACCGCTTGAGTCGTGCGATCCATAAATTCATGAGCCTCATCAAGAATCACAGCATCGCGTTCAGGCAGAATGGGATGTGAATCAACAATTTCAATTGCCAGCAAGGTGTGATTGGTAATCACCACATCTGCTGTTTGAGCCTTAGCTTTTGCCTTGGCTGCAAAACATTGTGGGCCATACGCGCAAACATCTGCTCCCACACATTCACGACCAGATAATGAATTCGCTAACCAAACTCGACGATCCACATCAGGTGCATCATCGCGATCACCGCTAACGCCAGGAGTCTTAGCCCATGCAGTTAAGCGATTGGCATCTTTTCCTAAACTAGATATCTCAAGTAAAACTTCGCCATCAGGATCGGCAATTTCAGAGTTCATCTTCTGCAAGCACACATAGTTGCCAACGCCTTTATAAACGGCGTAAGTAATCTCGCGGCCCAGTGCATTTTCAAGGGCCGGAACCACTGCCGGCAGATCTCGTTCTACTAATTGACGTTGCAGCGCAAGAGTTGCAGTTGCTACCAATACTTTGCGGCCATGAACTAATGCCGGCACCAAGTAGGCCAATGACTTTCCAGTACCTGTTCCTGCTTGCACCATTAAATGGTGTTGGTCGCTAAGTGCATTTGCTACCGCTTCGGCCATTTCAATCTGACCTTCACGCGTCTGCCCACCGATTGCCGCAACTGCAGCCTCAAGGGCTTTACGGGTTTGGACGGAAAGGGCGTTGCTCACTGCGCCACCTTAGCCAATTTGGTTTAGTTGAAGTTTCAACTACTTTCCACTATGGTTAAGCCATGTCCCAGATGCCAGCTCTATATATCGGCCATGGTGCACCTATGTTGCTCGATGATCGGCTCTGGACCTCTGAATTAGCTGGCATTGCATCTAGCATCGAGAGACCAACAGCGATTTTGATCGTAAGCGCTCATTGGGAAGCTGAACCCATCACGTTAAGCAGCCCAGTATCCGGAACTCCCCTGGTCTATGACTTCAGCGGCTTTGATCGCAAGTTTTATGAAATGACTTATCAAACCCCTGATGCTTCTGCTTTAGCAACGAAAGTTGCAGCGCTAATGCCAGATAACCAACCAGTTGTTGTTAGCAATCGCGGACTTGATCATGGCGCTTGGGTGCCGCTGCGCGTGATGTATCCAGCTGCCGATATTCCTGTGCTGCAATTATCAATGCCGACATCTGATCCCGGTCTGCTCATGCAACTTGGTGCCCGATTAAAGCCGCTTCGCGATGAAGGTGTCTTAATTATTGGCTCGGGCTTTTTAACTCATGGTTTGCGTTACTTGCGCGACTGGAGCATTGACGCGGTTGCGCCAACTTGGTCATCTGAATTTGATCACTGGGCTGCTGGCGCATTAGCAGCAGCTGATTTTGATGCCTTGGCAAACTTTAAAGAGTTGGCCCCAGGTATGCCTTATGCGCATCCAACCGTTGAACATTTCACGCCACTCTTTGTTGCACTCGGAACAGGCGATAATAACGCAGCACCTGAAACTTTAATTGATGGCTATTTCATGGGGCTCTCAAAGCGTTCAATCTTGGTTGCCTAGCCCGCTTTATATTTCTTAACTTCGCAATTTTATTGCGCTGTCCAGTTATTGCGCTGTCCAGCCACCATCTACTGGAATTGCTGCGCCATTAATATTATGCGCAATCGGATTGCATAACCAAAGAACTAGTGCGCCAATATCAGTTGGTGAAGACATGCGACGACTTGGTTCTTTCTCGCTAAGTAAATCTGCAATGCCTGCAACACGATCACCATTGTGCTTATCAACGCGCGCCTGAATCTGTGGCTCGATCAGTGCCGTTTCCACCCAACCTGGACAGATTGCATTAATAGTTACACCACCTGAATCGCGATCTCCGACGGCGGCATATTCAAGGGCAGCTACCTTGGTCAATCCAACAACTCCATGTTTAGCGGCTACATATGGCCCTTTTGCGGCCGATGCCACTAGGCCGTGGACCGATGCAATATTTACTACCCGGCCAGAACCGCGCTTTGCCATTTCAGGCAGTAACAATCGCATGGTGTCAAAGAAAGAAGATAAGTTGATTGCAATGATGTCATTCCACTTACTGCGTGGCATTTCAGCAATCGTCGCAGTGTGTTGAATGCCCGCATTGTTGACCAAAATATCTACAGCACCGCCACTTAAAATTTTGGCAATTAACGTTTCAGTTGCATCTGCATCGCGCAAATCTGAAACATGACTTTCAACCTTGCTGGCACCGGCAGCCATTACTGCGCTTTCGGCTTTAGCGATTGTTTCGGCATCGGCTAATCCATGTAGAACTAATGCGGCACCTTCGCTAGCCAATGTCGTTGCGATTCCCAGACCAATTCCTTGGAATGAACCCGTTACAAATGCGCGCTTGCCAACTAATGAGTTTCCCATTTACTTGTCTCCATAGATTAATTGCGCAACCGCTTCGGCGCCTGATTCTTCGAGCAAGATGTCGTAATGATTGGTATCTGCAATTGTGTGCAGCTTTAACTTTGGATACTTAGGTAAGACAGCAGCCAAAACCGCTTCAGGATAAAGGCCGCCTTCTTCATTTTGCAGACCACGAACGGCGCGAATAAAGAGAACATCATCACTTAATTTTTCTAAAGTCTTTTCAATTAACTTGCTCACAAATAAGTCTTCGCTATCTTCTTCAACTGCCTTTGGATTTGTGCGCGCTTTTAGATTTGGCACAACACCTTGCAAGTCATATTCGACATATTCATCTAGAACTGCAGACCAACCTTTAATAAATGCCGCTTGTGGTTTCCAATAATCCCGATAGGCATCGACTGATTCAAAGTTCATCGCTAACCGCGCCATTGCAGGTCCAAGTACATATGGCATCACCTGAGCGACAGTCATGCCAGGTGGCAGCGGCAAAGGGATTCCCCCATCAATTAGCGTTAATCGCTTTACCAATTTTGGTTCCGTACCTTGCAAGGCGACGGCTACGAATGCGCCCATTGAGTGTCCGATGACATCAATACTTTCTACGCCAATAAATTTAATTACATCAGCCATGTCTCGGGCATGACTCTTCATGCCAAATGGGCCAGGCAAAGTATTTGATTCGCCGCGACCACGTAGGTCAACTGCATAAGGGACAAAGCCACGTTCAACTAGAGATTTAGCAAAGAGCTGAAAAGCCCGGTTTGATGAAGTCACGCCATGGATTAGCAGTATCGGCAAGTGGTTCGCAGATGGTTCATTGTTACCAAATCTATATAAAGCTAAGTTGCCGCCCTTCACGGGAATTGCAAGTTTTTCAGTTGGTAAATAGCGATCGTTGCTCATAGATTAACTATAGATAACGAAACGTAATTCTTCTAGACCATATGGAAATTCGGTAAATCACACCTTTCCGCCTAAACTTATCGCTATGCCAATCGCCAATCGATGGGCTATTAATTTCTGAAGGAGATTAAATGTTTAAGAAGTCTTCGATTAAGACAGCTCTTGTTGCTGCTCTTGCAGTCGCACTAGCAGCTCCTGTCGCATCAGCACCAGCCAATGCTGCAGACGACATTAAGATCGGTGTCATCACAACTACATCAGGCGGACTTAAGTCCTACGGCGATGCATATATCGATGGCCTTGAGTGGGGTCTTAAGTACTTCACAAATGGCAAGAACTCAGTAAATGGTCGCAAGTTCGTGATCACCAAGAAAGATGATGGCGCAGATGCCGCATCAGCAACAGCATCATTTAAAGATATGGTCGGAAACGGTACCAAGATTATCGTTGGAACTGCATCTTCAACTGTAGGTGGCGCGCTTGCTCCGCTAGCTGCACAGAACAAGGTTCTTTACATCTCAGGTCCAGCAAAGGCAGATGCCATCACTTCAGCTGCTAATAAGTATGTATTCCGTTCAGGTAATACTTCACTTCAGGACTTTGCCCCATTAGCTGGTATCCGACCAATCAAGGGCAAGAAAGTTATTCTCTTCGTTGAAGATAACCCATTTGGTCTTGGAAATATCTACGCTGCTAAGGCATACCTTGCAGCAAAGGGAGCAATTTTCGAAGAAATCAAAGTTCCTACAACAACTGTAGATTTCACCCCATTTGCTAAGAAGGCAGCTGACATTAAGGGCGATTACATCTTCATCGCTTGGTCAAATGCCGCAACTTCAGGTGCGATGTTTACTTCCCTTATTCAGCAGAAGGCATACGCAACAGCTCGTCCAATTACCGGTCTTGCCGGCGTAGCTTCATACGACATCTACGGTTCACTATTTGAAGGCGCTAACGCGATCCTTACCAATAGCTACTTCCCAGGCGTTGTAAAGAATAAGGCAGCTACTGCAATCGCAGCCGACTTTGCCAAGGCTGGTAAATCGCTAGATCTCTTTACTTCTGTTGGTGTGAATGCCGCGCAGATGATCATCAAGGCCGTTGATGGCAATACAAACCTTGATGTCGATAAGATGATCACCACTCTTGAATCATTGACATTTGTTGGTTTAACTGGTTTGAATAAGGTTAACAAGGTAAACCACACATTGATTCAATCAATGTTCCTGGTCAAACTAACTAAGGTAAATGGCCGCTATGTGCCTTCACTAGTAAGCACTCTTTACAACGTAAAGGTCTGATCTAGTTAGTTAGTTAAATCTGGCCCCACATTAACCTGTGGGGCCAGATTCATTTTCTCGGTATTTCCCTTAATTTCACGCTCAAGTAATTAGATAAATAAATTGAGAGCAGGTAGATTAGCCAAATGACTTCAGTTCTATCGGTTGAGAATCTTGGCCTAACCATTGGTGGCGCAAAGATTCTCGAGGGAATCACACTTTCAGTTAACGAGAATGAGACGCTTGGCATAATCGGGCCAAATGGCGCAGGTAAAACCTCTTTCTTTAATCTCTTATCTGGCCTTCGTGAAGCAACAACTGGCACGATCAAATTAGGCGATCGAGATATTACAAATTTCCAGCCCCATCAACGTGCGCAAGCTGGCATCGCTAGAACTTTTCAGACTTCAAGTATTTTTCCATATTTAACCCTTCTTGAAAATGTCCGGATCGCAGCCCAAGTAGCTGATGGCTCTTCAATGAACTTAACTCGAAGCGCTGATAAATATAAGGATGTCCTCTATCGTGCCACAGCCTGCCTTGAGCAAGTTGGTTTGCTCAGCAAAGGCGGCTTATTTGCGGGCGCGCTTTCACATGGAGATAAGCGTCGCCTGGAGATTGCAATAGTTTTAGCCTCGAAATCAGAGGTAGTCCTACTTGATGAACCGATGGCCGGAATGAGCGTTGAAAATATCCCAGCTCTAGTTGAGATCATCCGCTCGCTCTCCAAAGTTCACAAGAAGACGGTTCTAATCGTTGAGCACCATATGGATGTCATACTGGGTCTGGCTGATCGAATTGCAGTTCTGAATTATGGCGAGCTACTAACTATCGATACTCCGCAAAATGTTATGGATAACCCAACCGTGCAAAGCGCTTACTTAGGGACCGAGCTATGAGTTCACTAGAAGTAAAAGATCTCCATGTAACTATTAATGGTTCGCATATCTTGCAGGGCGTAAATTTCTTCGTTCCGGAGAATAAGGTTACTGCCCTACTAGGCCGAAATGGTGTTGGTAAATCAACCACTCTGAAGGCAATCATGGGCTTAAATCCGGGTACCGGCAGCATCAAATTCGGCGGCACTGAGATCGTGGCAATGCCAACGCACAAGATTGTGCAGATGGGTCTTGGATATGTGCCAGAAGATCGTGAAATTTTCGCCAGCCTCACTGTGAAAGAGAACCTCGCTCTTGCCGAGCGTGATGCCAAGCCAAATTACGATCTGGTTTATTCACTCTTTCCAGAGCTACTTACTCGCACTAGCCAACGTGCAGGCACCCTCTCTGGTGGCCAGCAACAAATGGTTGCCATTTCACGCGCTTTACTTAATCAGAACAAGATTCTGGTGATCGATGAACCAACCAAGGGGTTAGCGCCAAAGCTAGTAACTGAGGTTGCCAATGCCTTGGCACATGTAGCTGATCATTCAACGATGTTAATTGTTGAACAGAATTTAGCTCTGGTAAAAGCTATTGCCCAAAACATCATCGTTATGGATCAAGGCAAAGTTGTTTTCGAAGGTGGCCCAGAAAATCTGCAAGATGAATCTTTTGTTAAATCAATGCTCGGTGTTAGCGGAGGTCATAAGTAAATGAGTACTTTCCTACTTATCCTCATCACCGGTGTCGGATTAGGCGCTCTATATTTCCTAGTCGCATCCGGACTCTCGCTGATCTACGGCTTGATGGGCGTTCTTAACTTTGCCCATGGCTCCTTCTTAACTATCGGCGCTTTCACCGGTCTTTGGATCTCAACTAAAGTTTTTCCAAATCCAACTACAGGCACTTTCATCATTTCGATGATCGCAGGTGGCATCGCCGCAGGCTTATTTGCACTTTTGATGGAACAGCTAGTTATCAATCGTTTATACAACCGCCATATTGATCAGGCACTTGTAACAGTTGGCGTTGCTCTAGTTGTAACTGCGTTATTAAGTGGCTGGTTCGGCAGCGATGCTCGCTTCTTGCCAACTCCCCTATGGTTTATGAAGGCAGTAACAATTGGTGAAGCCATTATTCCGGTCGATCGCTTTATCTATATTGGGGTCGCCGCAATCTTGCTGACAGCGATGCTTAGTATTTTAAAATTCACCCGCATCGGATTAATTATCCGAGCCGGTGTCGAAAATCGTTCCATGGTTTCAGCTCTCGGCATCAATGTTCGCTTAGCTTTTAGCACCGTCTTCTTTATTGGTGGCTTTGCAGCTGGCGTCGGTGGCGTACTGATTTCGGTCTTCTCATACGGCGTATCGCCGCTTATGGGTGGCTCCTGGCTGATTTACGGCTTTATCGTCGTCGTTGTAGGTGGCATGGGATCGGTAACTGGCAGCGCAATTGCAGCCATGCTAATCGGTATCACCAATCAATTCGCTAACTACTACGTAACTGGTCTTGGCGACTTTGTTGTAGTGATCATTCTGGCCACTGTCTTACTTCTTAAACCTTCGGGATTGCTCGGAAAGGTTAACCACTAATCATGTTACGTTGGAAATACTCTCGCCCATTATTAATGGCGCTAACTGCGATCTTTGTAATCCTGCCCTTTGCCGGCGATAACCCGCTTTCCAAAGCAGGCTTGCAGCAAACCTTGGCCGTGGCCTTCCTGTACGGCGCCCTAGCTTTGACCTATGACCTACTCTTTGGCTTTACTGGTCTACTTTCATTCGGCCATGCCATTTACTTTGCCAGTGGAATTTATGTAACTGCCATTTTGATCAATGATTTCAATTGGAATTTCTTACTGGCCATTTTAGGCGCAATCACTTTTACGGTAGTTATTGCAGCGCTAACTGGCGCAGCATCGCTCAGAACTACTGGCATTACTTTTGCCATGGTGACTTTGGCCTTTGGCCAAGCCGGTCACGTCGTAATTAGTCGCGACTTTGGTGGCTTTACTAATGGCGATGATGGTTTGCCCGTAAATGCTGATCGGTTGCCAGATTTCTTTATCGGCGTCGTAAATACCAAATTCTTATATTTACTTGCCTTAGGCACTTTAGTTTTCATCTATCTAACTGCATGGTGGATTACCGAAAGCTCGGCAGGTCGAGTATTTGCCGCCCTTCGCGATAACGAACAACGCGTATCGGTTTTAGGTCTTAATCCAAATAAATTTAAGCTACTTTCATTTGTGCTCTCTGCAGCAATGGCATCACTAATTGGCGCAGTTATGTTGATCGTAAGTGGTTCTGGTTCTCCTCGATATGCAGCAGCTGACACCACTATTGCCTTGTTACTAATGGTTATTTTGGGTGGCCCAGTTACTCGTTGGGGTGCTGTTCTGGGTGGAATTCTTTACTCAGTATTAAGTACTCGACTAAATGCACTAAGCCAAGGAACTACCTTTGATTCGCTGCCCGGCTTCATTAGCGGTCCACTATCTGAGCCAGCATTTACGCTCGGCTTAATCTTTATTTTGATCGTTATGTTTGCACCCGGTGGTATCTCAGGTGCCTATTATCGTGCTCGCTACAAGTATCTAAATAAAGGAAAGTAATTGAGCAATCAGCTTCTCTGGCAACCTAGCAGCGATGCTATTGCCAATAGCGCGCTAACTTCGCTAACTGTTGCAGCGCGTGAAAAAACAGGCCTAGGCCTTGATTCCTATACCCAGCTACATAAATGGAGTATTAGCCAACCTGGAGTTTTCTGGTCTCTCGTATGGGATCACCTAGGCCTTATTGGTGAGAAGGGCGCTATTAATTATGCGCCGGGCAAAAACTTTATTGATGCCAAATTCTTTCCAGATGCTCGCCTTAATGTGGCCGAAAATATCTTGGCCCAAGGTAACTCTGATGAGATAGCAATCGTTTCAATTGATGAAGCAGGTGCCCGTAAGGAAATTACTTGGGGTCAGCTGCGTACACAATCTGCTGCAGTTGCCGCAGCCCTTACCGATCTAGGAGTAGTTGCCGGCGATCGAGTGGTTGCCTGGACGCCTAATTATGCCGAGGTAATTATCTACGCGCTTGGTGCTTTGAGTATTGGCGCCGTTGTAAGCACTTCCTCCCCTGACTTTGCGCCGAGCGCAGTACTGGATCGTTTTGGCCAAGTCGAACCAAAGGTCTTACTTGCCGCCCAAAGCTATTCATATAACGGCAAGGAATTCGATTGCATTGAACGGCTACATGAAATTGCTAATTCGCTGCCAACTTTAGTCAAAACGGTATTAATTAGCGACCAAGAAAATGAATTTACGACCTTTGAAAATTGGATTGCGCCATACCTTGGTGCCAAACCCCAGTTTATGCGCTTACCCTTTAATCACCCAGGCTTTGTGCTTTTCTCAAGTGGCACAACCGGTAAGCCAAAGTGCATTACCCATAGCGCAGCTGGGGTTTATCTAAAGGCAGTTGCCGAACATCGCTACCAATTCGATACCAAGGCGGGCGATAAAGTATTTTTCTACACAACTTGTGGCTGGATGATGTGGAACTGGTTGACCTTTGGTTTAGGTGCCGGCGCCACCATCGTGCTCTTCGATGGCCAACCTATGTATCCCGCCCCCGAGCGTTTATTTGATATCGCCCAGAATGAGAAGCTAGATTTTTTCGGGGTATCTGCAAAATTCATTGATTCAGCTGCTAAAGCTGGCTTAAAGCCATTGCAAACTCATGATTTAACTAGCCTAAAAGTGATCGCATCAACTGGTTCGGTTTTAACTCCAGAGAGCTTTGATTATGTCTATCGCGATATAAAGAAAGATGTTCACCTGGCCTCGATGTCTGGCGGCACCGATATCTGTGGTTGTTTTGCAGCAGGCATCTCAACCCAAGGCGTTTATCGCGGTGAATTACAAGGCCCAGTTTTAGGCATGGCAACTGATGTATATGACGTGCAAGGTAAATCGGCTGCAAGTGATGAAAAGGGCGAACTAGTTTGCACTGTGCCATTTCCATCTAAGCCAATCGGTTTCTGGGGCGATGTTGATAATGCTAAATATCGCAGCGCCTATTACGAAGGTTTTCCAGGGGTTTGGACCCATGGTGACTTTGCGGCCAAGACCAAAACTGGCGGTTTTATTATTTATGGTCGCAGTGATGCAACGCTAAATTCAAAGGGCGTACGTATTGGTACCGCTGAGATATACCGAGTAGTTGAAACATTTGCGCAGGTGCAAGAGGCAATGGCAGTCTCACAAGATTTCGAGGGCGACACCCGGGTAGTTCTCTTTATAACGCTTAAAGGTAGCGCCGAATTAACGCCTGAGCTAGAAAAAGAAATCAAGACCGCACTTCGAGTTCAAGCGAGCCCTCGCCATGTGCCAGATTTAATTGTGGCTGCACCAGAATTGCCGCGCACTAAATCCAATAAATTAGTTGAGCTGGCAGTTGGTGATGTAATCAATGGTCGCGAAGTTCGTAACCGCGATGCACTGGCAAACCCAGATGCCCTAGATTGGTTTAAGCAGTTCCAGCTTTAACTAATACAGCGGAAAGAGATATTTTCGCTGCGCGACAAACCAAGGCCCATTAGCAGTAACTTCTCAACCCAGCTCTCATCGCGAACGCCGCCATCTACATACCAATCAGATTCGGCAATGCCGCTAGTAGATTTGGCGCCTTGACCATTGCGTAGGTTGAAATCAGAGCCGCCCTTTAGGATCAAGAATCGGGTACGGCCATCGCTTTGTTCGCTATTGGTTAAGTTCCAGCAATAAGGCTTTCTACGCTCGATGCCAGCGCTATTTAGCTGCCATTCCCATTCGGTCGGGATCCGAGCCCCACGCCACGTGGCATAAGCCTGCGCATCAATTAAATCAATATAGGTAACGGGTTCTGCTAATTGTTCAGAAGTTGGCGCCCCATCAACCCAGTGCGCCAAGAAACGATTGGCTACCTTTGGCTGATAGCCAGTGGCTTTCATGAATTCAAAGTATTGGCTATTGCTTACTTCCAACTTATCTAGCGCTCCAAGTGCGGCAGGTGCTGAAATTTGATCGCTAAAGATTTGATGGTAATTTGGCGGCAAAGGTTTCCAAGAATCAATGAAGTGGGTCTGGCTATAAAGACTGCACTCACGATTGCGATAAGAGAAGTTAAAGTCCCGTACTTCGCC
>JACCDP011510268.1_pt1 | contig 11425 bp, 7 predicted proteins | sample 7445841 | NCBI WGS metagenome assembly JACCDP01 (sample SAMN15323441, study PRJNA562643) | freshwater metagenome | isolation source: river surface water | place: USA:Blue River Watershed | collected 2017-08-17
CGCGCCCTCACGATGAAGGAGGGGATCCGAGTTGATGGCCGAAAGGTCGATCAGATCCGACCGATCAGCGTCGAGGTTGGTCTCCTGTCACGTGCCCACGGCACGGGGCTCTTCACCCGGGGTGAGACGCAGGCGCTCAGCATTGCAACACTCGGACCGATCGCCCAAGCACAGCGCCTGGATACGATTTCGCCTGTGGCAACGAAGCGTTACCTGCACCACTACAACATGCCTCCGTATAGCACCGGCGAGAACAAGCCGATGCGCGGGCCAGGTCGTCGAGAGATCGGTCACGGCGCCCTCGCAGAACGAGCACTCCTGCCGGTTCTTCCATCGGCGGAAGAGTTCCCATACACGATTCGTGTGGTCTCCGAGTGCGTGACATCAAACGGCTCCACTTCCATGGCCTCCACGTGTGGCTCGAGCTTGGCGCTCCTTGACGCAGGCGTTCCAATTAAGGCCTCTGTTGCAGGAGCTGCAATGGGTCTAATGTCAGAGCCAGGTGGCGAGTTTGTAGTTCTTACTGACATCCTCGGGAAAGAGGATGCGTTCGGTGACATGGACTTCAAGGTGACTGGCACCCGCGAAGGGATCTCGGCACTTCAGATGGATATCAAGGTGCAGGGAATTACAGGAAAGATCATTCGCACCGGCCTGAAGGATGCGCTCGCTGCGCGACTTGAGATCCTTGACAAGATGGATGCGGTGATCTCAACCGCGCGACCTGAGCTTTCAGACTTCGCGCCGCGAATCACAACCATCAAGATCAATCCAGAGAAAATCCGCGACATCATCGGCAAGGGCGGAGCAGTGATCCGCAAGCTGCAGGATGACTTCCAGGTCAACATCAATGTCGAAGATGATGGAACCGTGCAGATTGCTTCAAGCGACCCGGAGCGAACCAAGCGTGCACTCGATGCCATCAACGGCATCACCAAGGAGGTGGAAGTCGGTGCGCTGTACATGGGTAAGGTGACGAGGATCATGGGCTTCGGTTGCTTTGTTGAGATCCTTCCAGGCAAGGAAGGGCTCGTCCGTATCGGCGAACTCGCCGACTACCGCGTCAATACGGTTGAAGATGAGGTTGCTGTGGGCGACGAGATCATGGTTGTCGTGGTTGAAGTCGACCGCCAGGGGCGCGTCAACCTATCACGCCGAGCCGCCATGCAGCGCCACAAGGCAACGCCACGGGACTGAGCATCAGCCCCAACCAGTTTCCCGTCAGAAGTGAACGGCCCGTCGCCAGAGCGGCGGGTCGTTCGTTTATACTCGCCAAATGAACAGTATGTCGAGTCAACGCAAGGACGAGAGGGCTGACGGATACGTTGTTGCCGTTGTCGGAGCCACTGGGCTTGTCGGCCGAACGATGATTAGCATCCTCGAAGAACGCGGCTTCCCAGTTCGCATGCTCGTCCCACTTGCCGCCTCCGCGGGGGGTCGGAGCGTCTCATTTCGCGGTGCGCATGTGCCTGTCCAGGAGGCGGTCGCAGATGCATTTACTGGCGTTGATATTGCGCTTTTCAGCGCAGGTGCTGACGTAAGCCTCAGCCTTGCCCCTGAGGCAGCCCAACGAGGCTGCGTGATCGTGGACAACTCAAGTGCCTGGAGGATGGACCCGACCGTACCGCTCGTTGTTTCACAAGTTAATCCCGAAGCTCTTAAGACTCATAGGGGAATCATTGCGAATCCGAACTGCTCAACCATGCAGCTCGCGCCACTCCTCAAGGCCCTCCACGAAGAGGCGGGCTTGCGGCGAGTTGTTGTTGCCACCTATCAGGCGGTTTCTGGTGCCGGCGGAGAATCTGTTGACGATCTGAAGCAGCAGCGAGCGTCTGTCGTAGCAGGGGAGGAGCCCCGTTCGACCATTTATCCGCACGCTGTTGTCCTTAGCCCAATTCCAGCGATTGACGTTTTCATGGAAGACGGGTCAACCAAAGAGGAGCAGAAAGTCGTACGCGAAAGCCGAAAGATACTGAACCTCCCTGACCTGCGCATCAGCGCCACAGCGGTCCGCATCCCCGTTGAGGTGAGTCACTCGGAGGCTGTGCATGTTGAGTTGGAACGGCCGATCTCACCTGTCCGTGCACGTACAGTCTTTGCACAGACAGAAGGTGTCTTTGTGCAGGATGATCCCGCAACGCACACGTATCCACTTGCGGCATCCTCGGCCGGAAGTGACGGCATCTTCGTGGGTCGGGTCCGTGTTGACTCGAGCGTGGAACACGGTCTCGCCTTCTGGGTTGTAAGCGACAACGTGCGCAAGGGTGCAGCAACGAATGCTGTTCAGATTGCGGAAATTCTCATTCAGGACGGCCTTCTCTGGGGAAGCGCAGTGCGTGGCTGACGGGCGAGCGGAGGCGCTCGCTGCGCTCGCGCAAGAGATCGATGCCTGCAGGGCATGCCCTCTCGGCTCAACACGAACCCGAAGTGTTCCAGGGGAAGGCCGCCCCGACGCTGAGCTTCTTTTCGTAGGTGAGGCCCCTGGCGCGAGTGAAGACTCGGTGGGTCGACCATTTGTCGGTGCAGCCGGGAAACTGCTCGACCTCCTTCTCGGGCTTACGGGCCGTTCACGGGAGGATGTCTTCGTACTGAATGTCGTTAAGTGTCGCCCGCCATATAACCGAGACCCAGAGCCTGAGGAGGTGGCCGCCTGCGCGCCGTTTCTGCAGCGTCAACTCTCGATCCTTAGCCCAGTGTTGGTAGCACCGCTCGGTCGCCACGCTCTGCGCACGTTTGCCCCAACGGCAAAGATCTCAGCAGTCCACGGGAGCCCCCTGGCGGAGGGAGTGGGTCTGCCCCTGGGGGCCACGCTCTTTCCGCTTTACCACCCAGCGGCGGCTCTCCACAACGGCGCACTACGTCCAACGCTCGAGCGGGACATGGGAGCGCTGGTCAAAGAGCTCCCAGCGGCACGAGTTCGATGGGCCTCCGCTCGCGGAGTAGCCGAGGAGGCTAGGCTGGTGGCGCATGATCCTTCCGCGGAGCGGGAACAGCTCCGCCTCTTCGAAAGCGAGGCCGAATGAGACAGCGAGGCGCCGGATCTCCCGGGCAACGACCTCCCGCGCGCCAAAAGGGGCGCCAACCAGGGCGACCACAGCCTCGACCCGCTACCGCTGTCCAGCGGTCTGGTCAGCACCCGGCCCAGGGCCGGCGCCCAGATCGCGCCACACCCAGCGGCCCGCCACTTCGACTGATCCCACTCGGTGGGATGGGGGAGATCGGAAAAAATCTCTACCTCTACGAGTACCAAGAGACCGTCATCCTTGTCGATTGCGGCCTTGCTTTCCCAGACGAGACAACCCTCGGCGTGGATATCATCATCCCAGACATCACCTACCTGCGAGAGCGAAAGGGCGCCGTAAAGGCGGTCCTCATCACGCACGGCCATGAGGACCATGTCGGCGCGCTACCGCACATCCTCCCGGAGCTACCAGGTGTCCCGGTCTACGCCAGCACGCTTGCTCGAGGACTCCTCGCGAACAAGCTGAAGGAGTACAAAGTCACCGCGAATCCACTTCGCCCGCTTGATCCGGGTGACCAGATTGAGATTGGGCCGTTTGTGATCGAGCCGTTCCGTGTGGGTCACTCCATCCCTGATGCCATGGGATATGCAATCCATACACCAGTTGGCACGGTGGTTCACACAGGAGACTTTAAATTTGATCAGACCCCTGCCGATGGCAAAGCGGCGGATTTTGCAATCCTTGCTCGACTCGGAGCGCAAGGGGTCTTGGCGCTCGTCTCCGATAGCACCCGTGCAGAGGCGCCCGGCTACACGCCGAGCGAGCAAGTCGTTGGCCAGGCATTCAAGTCGATCATCAGCGACGCCCCCGGGCGGGTGATCGTCGCAACCTTTGCGTCAAATATTGCGCGCATTCAGCAAGTACTCGACGCAGCGGGGGAGTTCCACCGAAAAGTGGCAGTTGTCGGCCGCTCCATGGAACAGAACGTAAAAATTGCGCGTGATCTCGGCTATCTAACCTTCCCAACGCCACTCATCGCAAAGGAAGAGATTGGCCGTCGGAGCAAAGAACCGCTCGTTATCGCCACAACTGGCGCGCAGGGTGAACCCATGGCGGGCCTGGCGAAGATGGCCAACGGCGAGCATCGCAACGTCGAGATTCAAAACGGCGACACGGTCATCGTCTCCGCGTCGCCGATTCCAGGCAATGAAGAGGCGGTTGGACGCACTATCGACAATCTCTTCAAATCTGGCGCTAACGTGATCTATCACTCAATTGCGCAGGTGCACGTCTCAGGTCACGCCTCGCAAGAGGAGCTCAAGATGATGCTCGCGTTGACGAAGCCAAGGCACTTCGTGCCGATGCATGGCGAAATGCGCATGCAGGTGGCACACGGTCGGCTCGCGACACAAATGGGCGTAAGCGCGTCAAACGTATTCATCATAGACAACGGGACACCCCTTGAATTCTATGCCGATGGCAGCGCGCGCCGCACGACACCTGTCTCACATGGCGCCGTCTTTGTTGACGGATCCTCTGTTGGTGAGATCAGTGAGATTGTGTTGCGCGACAGACGCACGCTTGCAGACGACGGGATCGTTGTGATCTTTGCAACAGTAGACGCTCAGTCTGGCAGGCCTATTGGGCGACCTGTGCTGGTGACCCGAGGTTTCCTGAATGGGGACGAGGACAACAAGCTCGTTGAGGCCACCATCAACATCGCGCTAAAAGCAATTCAGCATAAGAGTGACCGAAGTGCGGAGACTGGACTTATCAAGGCGCAACTCAGCGAAGCTGTTTCTAGATTCTTGAGTCGAGAGACGCGGCGACGGCCACTCGTGGTGCCGGTCGTCGTCGAGGTCTAACATGGCGCGTCAACGTCGTGGTGGGCGCTCCGATGGCGGGAGGATCATCAGTGGCGCGGCGGCACGGACACTTATCTTCCTCGCATGTGCGGTCACCGGCGTCGTGCTCGCTGTTGGACTAGTTCTTCCAGGACGTGGACTTCTCGCTGATGCACTCCGAGACGTTCTGGCCCCTTGGTTCGGCGCTGGTCGATGGCTTCTCCCACCCGCACTTATTGCGTTTGGTGTCTGGTTTGAACGTAGCGGTGAGAAGTCTGCGCGCGACGCCCTCCGGGCGCTGCTCGCAGTAGCCGTACTCCCTGCGCTCTTGGCGATCATTGAAATCGTTCTTCCGGATCGCGGCGGAATCATCGGAGCCGTTGCGGGAGGCGGAGTGGCGAGTCTTCTCACCCCGATTGGCGGCATCGCAGCCTGGGGCGCGATCATCATTGGCATTGGCCTGATCCTCGCCGAAGCGACGGTTCGCAAGGTCTTTAATACCCTCTTTGGCGGTGCAAAGGCGGGCGCCCTCGCCAGCGCCGATGTGATTGCCCGTGGCGTCGAGGAACTCGCCGAGCGTCGCGAGCAAGCCCAGCGTGACCGAGAGGCGGCGCGCGTTGCCGCCTCAGCAGGTTCCAACGCATTGGGCGAAGACGAAATCGGATCGTCGAGCGACGCAGCCGGGAGCGATGGGCAGTCTGAGCAGACACGGCCTGCAGACAGCTTCGAGCGCGCCCAAACGCCGCGACCGAGCTCCGTTGCCGCACCTGCGCTGTCGTCCACATTTGCTCCGGCGAAAGAGGCGGGGAGCACGATTCGTGAAGGTCGACCGACACGCTCAGATGCGGAAAACAACAGTCCCAGCAGCGAAGGGGCGCGCGCATACACACTTCCCGATGCTGATCTGCTCACCACACACGACCCCGTCCGTGCAGGCGCGGGGATGGATCATGCAGTGAACAGTCAAATCATCGTGTCGAAACTAGCGAGCTTCGGTATCTCAACACAGGTCGTAGGCATCAGTGCTGGCCCAGTGGTGACGCAATACGAACTTGAACCTGATGCGTCGGTGCGCGTCAGCAAGATCGAAGCGCTCGCTGACGATCTCGCCATGGCACTTTCGGCACGCTCTATTCGCATCGAGGCGCCCATTCCTGGGCGCTCCGTCGTTGGCATTGAGATCCCGAACCGCGATAGCAATGTTGTGGGGTTGAAGAGCATCTTTGAGGAGGTTGAATTCGCGAACTCCAACGAGGGTCTGACGTTTGCGCTTGGTCGTGATGTTGCAGGAGTGGCGAGAGCGACAGACCTCACCAAAATGCCGCACATGCTGATCGCCGGGGCGACAGGATCAGGAAAGAGCGTGATGGTGAACGCGTTGATCACTTCGCTCCTCTTTCGCTGTCGGCCAGATGAGCTGCGACTCATCCTCATTGATCCAAAGCGTGTGGAGCTCTCTGGGTACAACGGACTTCCACACCTCCTTGTTCCAGTGATCACCGAAGCAGAAAAGGCATCCGCGGCGCTTCGCTGGACGGTCCATGAAATGGAGAACCGCTATCGACTCTTTGCGGAGGCCGGGGCCCGAAACATTGCGTCGTATAACGAGGGCCGCGTTGATGCAAACGACCGGATCCCATTCATCGTGGTCATCATTGACGAGCTCGCCGATCTGATGATGCAGGATGGCCGAAGCACCGAGGAACCAATCGTTCGCATCGCACAGAAAGCACGTGCGACCGGAATTCACCTTGTGCTGGCAACCCAACGACCATCGGTGAATGTTGTCACCGGCCTCATCAAGGCCAACATTCCAAGTCGAATCGCATTCTCCATGGCGAGTCAAATCGATTCGCGAACTGTTCTCGATGCACCTGGTGCGGAGGATTTGATTGGACGTGGCGACATGCTCTTCCAGCCTTCCGATGCACCGAAACCGATCCGACTCCAGGGCGTATTCGTTTCGGACCAAGAGATCGAAGGGGTAGTGAACCATTGGCGCGCTCAGGGAGTTCCCGATTATCAACTTGAGATCATAGAGTCAGCGCCGAGTGGTGGTGGGTCGTCCGCTGGCAGCGCAGCGGACGGTGATCGCGACCGACTCTTCGACGAGGCGGTTGCGGTGATCCAAGAGCACGACCGAGCCTCCGCGTCACTCTTGCAGCGACGGCTCCGCATTGGCTACGCACGAGCGGCTCGCATTATCGATCAGTTAGAGGCGGCTGGCTTCATCGGCGCGTTTGATGGATCAAACGCTCGTGTCGTGCACCGTGGCGGTGGTGCATCGAACGGGACTGACGGTGAGTTGAATGAACGAAGCGAGTGATCTTCCTCCGAGTGTGACGCCAGGGATCGGTGCGAGACTCCGCGAAGCGCGTGAGGCACGAGGAGAGTCATATGATGCGATTGCGGCGGAGCTACGGATTCGCCCGGTGATTCTTGCTGCAATGGAGCGCGAGGACCATGCGGCGCTACCCGAGCGTGTCTATCTGCTCGGTCTCTTGCGAACATATGCGCGCCACCTGGGCTTAGACCCGGCAGCGGTGGCGGCGGCATGGGGTGGCAACACCGAGATGAGCTCGTCAACCGACCCGAGTGTTCCGCTGGGAGGCCGAGAGCGACAGGGCGGAACGCCTTCAGGTGGTCTGCGCCTCGCACTTCGCGGCATCTTTGGCCTCGGGCTCGTCGGGATCGCCGTCCTCGCGGCAACCGCATTCCTCCTGGTTCAGTTGGTACGGTTCGCCAGCCCACCAGGCATCAGCGTGGTGAGTCCATCGGAGGAGGTTTTGACGCTCTCCGCCGAGACTCGAGTTGCGGTGATTCGAGGCACTGCGGGAGCAGGCACGATCATCTTGATCCAGAGCGGAGTGGGTGAGTCCGTGACAACGGAGGCTGATGCGTCAGGGATATGGAGCGTGGAGGTTCCACTTGGTGGCGGACGAACGGAAGTCGACATCAGTGCGATTGATCCGGCCACAGGCTCCTCAAGCGGGGATGCGGTACGGCGCGTCTTTATCGTCAACCTTCCGATCAGCGATGCGCCTCGACTCGACCTGCTGAGTCCCACCGCCGGTCTGCGCGTGAGCGGTGGGGCCGTCCCAGTCGCTTTGACGGCTGAGCCGAACGGAATCGTGCGTGCCATTGCAGTAGAAGCGAGCGGCACAGAGGTGTTGAGCAGTTTCACGGCCGATAGCAGCGGCACAATTCAGGGCGACCTCTCCCTCCCAGCCGGATCCTGGAGCGTCCGCTTCCAGGCGACAGGACCGAACGGCACGGTCAGTGAGGTCCTTCGTGAAGTGGAGGTTGTCTTTGCGGGGGTTACCGTCAACGTCGTTGGGAGCGGCGGTGGCACGTGGATTCGTGCCTGGACGGACGGGGCGATCGATTCGAGCGTTGGGCCGACTGGCGTCACCCTCAGAGCGGGCGAGAGCCGCACGCTCAGGGGCAGCCAGGCCGTTGATATCCGCTTTGGAAACCCGCGCGGCGCTGTGGTCACACTTAACGGCCGTATGCTTGAGCCACTAGGGACGGAGGGTGTCCCACAGAGTTGGAGCTTCCGTGATGACGGACGCGTCCTCAGTTCAGCCCGAAAATAGGAGGGGAGAATGCCAGCCGATAACTCGTTTGACGTGGTTTCCGACTTCGACCGTCAGGAGATGAAGAATGCCCTTGATCAGACTCGTCGCGAAATCGCCACGCGATACGACTTCCGTGGAGCGACGGCAGAGATTGAAGAGGAGAAGGACGAACTCGTGATCAGGGTTGATGGCGAGCTCCGCCTGAAGGCGCTCCGTGACATTCTCGAGTCGAAAGCGGTGAAGCGCGGAATAGACCTCCGAACCTTCGGCTGGGGGAAGCCTGAGGCCGCTGGAAGCGAAACGCTTCGGATTCACGTGAAACTTCGCAGCGGGCTGGACGATCCGACCGCAAAAAAGATTACAAAGGCGATCCGTGACAGTTTCCCGAAGGTAAAGACACAAATCCAAGGTGAGGCTGTCCGTGTAACCGGGAAATCTCGCGACGAGCTGCAGGCGGTGATTGAGCACCTCCGAACGATGGAGGTTGATCGCCCCCTCCAGTTTGAAAACTACCGCTGAGGTGGGCTGGTGACTCGCCGGATCGACGAGATCGGCGCGGGTCTCGCCCCAGCTCGTCGCGGGGTGCCGTTCACCCTGCCACTCCGAATTCACGTGGTTGGCGTTGGGGGCACCGCTGCTACTGCCGCGGCGCTGCATGCTGCCGCCCTCGGTGTCCAGGTGACTGGCTACGACCGTGAGCTCTCGCTAGCGTCCGCTCGGCTATTGGCTACGGCGGGGGTGCAGATCAGCGCCGAGGGTGACCTTGATTCGGTCCGTAGTGCAAATGTGGTGGCAGTTTCTAAAGCGATCACGAGCACGCAGCCGGACCATCCCCAGTTGCAGGCGGCACGAGCGGCAGGACTGCCGCTGATCTCCCTTCAGCAGGTGATCGCTGACGCGGCCGCCACGCGCGGCGGGCCACTTCTCGGAGTTGCCGGAACGCACGGAAAGACGACCTCAACCGGCTGGCTGCTGGCCGCCCTGAGGGCCTCTGGGCGTGATCCCTCGGCGTTTGTCGGAGGACCCCTCCCGGAGGGGGAGGGGAGCCCCACTGGCGCTCCGGTTCACTTAGGGAGCGAGCCTGGCTTCATCGTTGAAGCTGATGAATACGGTGGCAATTTTGACCCGTACGTCGCAGACGCTGCGCTGATCCTCAACGCGGATTGGGATCATCCCGACGTCTTTGAGGATCGCGCTGCGGTCGTGCGAACCTTCGCTTCATGGGCCGCCCCCGTGCTTACGCGGGGACCGCTTGTCATCAATGTCACCGATGTCGGTGGGTCTGAGGTCGCGGCTTCACTCGAGGAGCACAATCGCGAGAGCCTTCTCACCTACGTCGTCCGTTCACAGAGACACGCAGAGACGGGGCCTTCAAAGCACGCCGATGCCGTCGCTGAGCTCGTAGAGGCTGGAGAGGGGAGGGTTGCCCTGCGGAATCTCACCCTAAGCGCGCACGCAGTCAGGCTCGCCCCTGCCGCTGCCGAGCTGGTCGGCACAGACATACCCATAGGACTTCTAGGGGCTCACAACGCCGCAAATGCTCTCGGCGTCGCCCTGTTTGCCGCAGCTGCCGGTGGGAGCAGCGAGGGGATTCGCAGCGCACTCGCGAACTTTCCCGGGGTGGGTCGGCGCATGGAGGTTCGCTACGACCGCGGCGGGATCACGATTTTGGACGACTACGGACACCATCCAACCGCTATCGATGCAACGATCTCAACGGTGCGCCTTCGCTATCCGGGGCGCCCACTCGTGCTCGCGATTGAGCCGCTGACCTACCACCGTACCGCCGCCCTTCTGGCCCCAATCGCTCGCTCATGTGCCGCCGCAGACCGTGTGCTCGTCGCAGACATCTTCGCCATACGGGACACCGATCTCTCAATCACGAGTGCAGCCGCACTCGCTGCAGCGGTCGCCAGGCACGGTGTAGTCGCAGAGGCCCCTGGATCAGTTGAAGCGACTGCCGATCGAATTGCTGACACAGTTCCTCCCGGAGCCGTCGTGCTTGTCATGGGGGGTGGTCGCTCAACTGACCTGGCGACCCGCCTGGCGAGGACTCTCGAAGCCCGCTAACTCCCCTCGGGACCGCCCGCGTGCTGGTCAGGGCTTGGTGGTTCACTTCCAGCAAGGTGCGCGGCGTGTTCTTGAGCAGCAGCACTGACCGGCCGAGCAAAGAGCGGATGCCCCTCAGAGGTGAGGCAGCGACCCGATGCTAGATCCCACTGGCAGCCATGGATGCTGCAGGTCAACCTCTCGCCATCCTCGGTGCCGAACCGAGTCAGGTCAGCCTTCATGTGCGGACAGCGGCGCTGTACCTGCCATCCACCGATCTCAAACGTCCCTTCAGTGGGACCGTTCTCTGCATAGAAACCCTCCGCGTACTGGATTCGTGCCACCGAGAGGCACTTGAACCACGTGTAGATGTAGTCGTTGTAGGCCCCGCGCCTCCAGGCGCTGAACCGCATGGAGAGGAAGAGCGAGTTCACCCAGTCGTCCGTACGCGTTCGGATCAAGTGGTCCAGCAGGAGGCGGGGGATGGTGAACCGGAAGTCCACTTCGCGCCCGTCATCTTCGCGAACCTCGCGCTCGGGGAAGTCGAGTAGCACGCTCTCATCGTCGGTCTCGATACGCACGGCTGCGCCAACCCCGTCACACACCCGCGGACCGAGTGACATCAACGGCTCAAACCAGGCCTTCAGATCCGCAACAAGGTTGGCGCGAGGCCCAACCCACGAAGCCTTTTCCGCGGCTATGCGGGGAGCTAGGTCTCTTGCGTACGTACGCAAATACGCCTCTTTATCTGCAAAGACATCTTGCACAGACGCTTCGCCCTTCGGGTGCGTAACAGAGAATCTCCCTGAGGCATCAAACTCGCCAAAGCTGCCTGGGAGCATCAAGGCTGCAGTTTGACCGGCACGCTCAAGGTAATCAACCATCTGGCGCTGATCCGGAAATATGGAGTCGTCTGCATTCTTCACGTCGTTCCAGCGGAAGAGATCCTCGTCAAGGAAGCATGGGGGGCCCGCGGAGGGTATGACCACGC
>JACCDP010202236.1_pt1 | contig 11424 bp, 17 predicted proteins | sample 7445841 | NCBI WGS metagenome assembly JACCDP01 (sample SAMN15323441, study PRJNA562643) | freshwater metagenome | isolation source: river surface water | place: USA:Blue River Watershed | collected 2017-08-17
ATTAAAGAGGTTGAGATGTCAAGCTATAACGAGCTAATAATTATCAGCATTGTTTTATCAGGTTATAATCGTATCACTCTGAATAATAGAAACTCGATCACAATTAAGCCAAACAATAGATTACAATTGTTGCTTGGTTCAAATGGCTGCGGGAAGTCTTCTATTCTTTCTGAACTTGATTTAATGCCACCTGCATCGTCAGACTTTATCGATGGTGGTTTTAAACAAACAGTTTGTAGGAAAGGTGGACATATCTACACGCTAACGTCTACAAAGGTAAATAATAGTTTCACACACTCTTTTAGAAAAGACAACGATGAGGAACTCAATAGCGGGGGTACGGCCGCAGCACAGAGAGTTTTAATCAAACAAGAGTTTGGTTTAACTCCCGAGATTACTAGAATGATCTCAGGCAGAGAAGAATTCACAAGGATGAGCCCAGCCCGGCGTAGAGAATGGTTTACATTGTTTTCTGATGTGAATTATGACTTCGCTATCGCTGCCTTTAATCGAGCTAAAGAAAAGCTTCGCGATACTGTTGGTGCTATTAAAATCCAAAAGAAGAATTTGATGGATGAAACGAATAAGTTAATTAGTGATGAGATGAAAGGTGAGCTTACGATAAGTCAAGCTGATCTCAATTCACTATTAACGTCTTTATATTCCATCTATAATCCTTCTGCAATAAAGGCAGTATCTAGAGTACCAGATAAGCTTAAGGAACTGGATGCCTTAAGTGCAATAATTGGCCCAATCGTCGCAGACCTCTATGCTGATGGAATACAATGTTTTGATAAAGAATATCTAAACAATACCATCAATGAACATAAAGGCCTTTATAACAGATATCTTGGCCTGTTAGAAGCATACGGTAGAGAGCATGAAGACGCTATTGCAAAGTATAATCTCTTCATGCAGCGTGACAGTGAGACCGTAGAATCCCTTACAAAGCGACAAGCCAATATCAAAGATCGTTGTTCAAATATTGAGACGCAGTACAGAACTGATGTTGCTCAATTCGTATCTAATGGTGCTGTTTCAGCTCGGCATAGCTTTGAACAAGTATCAGGTGAACTTATTGATCTTCTATCGTCACTTCCTGTAAATGACGATAGAAGATTTTCAAGACAGCGGATTAAGGAACTTGAAGAAATCCAGCAAGCAGCTTTAGCTGAACTCAATGCCAGGGATAAGAAAGCTGCTTTCTTAACTATTGAAATCAAACACGCTGAAGAGCAGCACCGTGATGGTGATGTAGTCTGTCCTGATTGTAGTTATAGCTGGAGCCTGAGTGATAAAAGCGCCGCTATCGAAGGATATAAAAGACAACTCGCTGATGTCATTGATGAGACACTAATCTCGCAATTGAAACAACGCGTTGAAATGGCAAAAGAGGAAATTGAACTTAATCGCGACTATGGTGAGAAGTTTACAGCTATCCAGAGAGCCGGAAGAATGCTCCATGAACGGTACTTTGGTAATTTATGGAGTAATTGGTTTCCGGTTGAGAAGATCTATGCTGAACCAAAAAAGCTAGCTATTCTCGTCGCTGATATCAGTCACGATCTTGAGCTATTAGCTGAAGATGAAAAACTCAAAGTTGAAAATGCTGAAATTAATCGATTGATTGAAATTAGTAAAGCGACTGAGAGTTTTAATATCGATGAACTAAAAGCAAAGATTGCACAACTAACTGATCTCATTGCTAACTGCAATGCAAACATAATTGCATCTAACGATGCAATGAGATCCCTTCGTGCGGCTTTAGCCAAGGTTAATGCTGCTGAAGATGCAGCTATCCAATACAGCAGGCTCTACGATGAATGTGCAGATGCGTGTAGTGAAGATATTATCTCAAAGCTAAACCAGGACATTAAACGAAGGATTGATGCTACGCAAATAGCTCTTTCTTTGGTAAGTGAAAAGCTCATCAATGCTGGTATGCAGGCAGGTATTGTAGAAGCAGTAAAGAATCGAATTGAAACACTTGAAAAAGAAAAAGCTCTCTTAGAAAAGATCATCGCTAATCTATCCCCGACTGAGGGCTTGATTGCCGATGGACTTGTTAACTTCATCAAGTGTTTTGTTGCTCGAATGAATACCTTCATTCGGAAAGTATGGACATACCCTCTTGTGATTAAAGCTGACTTTACAAATGAGATCGACTATCAATTCCCACTAATGGTCCAACATGAAGGTAAGACCACAAAAGATGTTTCTGAAGGTAGTGCTGGTATGCAAGAAATCATCAATCTTGCATTTCGAGTGACTGGTATGAAATATCTTGGAATGGATAGTTACCCTCTTCAAATTGATGAGTTTGCTAAAGCCATGGATGATGCTCACCGCGCTAATGCAACTGAGCTAATCAAACTGCTTATGGAGCAAGAGAACTTTAGCCAATTCTTCATTGTTAGTCATGACCATAAGCAGTATGGTGCTTTCTCAAATCCAGAGGTCTGTGTAGTTTGTCCTGCAAATGTCTACATTCCAGACGGAATGATTGTGAATGAACATGTTGCTTTCTCTTAAACCGCGGAGAGATCAATCTTGGATGATAACTCACCACTAATTAATAAACACTCACAGCGATACATTTCCTTAGAAGAATGCCTGACCGCTTTGTTTGTTAAAACTGATGAACAAAGTCCTATCGTTATCAGTACAAACGATATTGATCATGATAACTGCCCAGCATATGACTGATATGAGTACATCATATTGGCTTGGGTTTTTCCCAAGCCAATATGCCATATTCTAAAATATTTCAGTCATATATTACGCTTCTGATACTGCAGCCAATGTCGCAGTACTATACACCAACTAAGAAATCGAAAGAGAAAGAGGAGAGAAATAAAATGAACAACAATATCCAAGGCGAGCTTTACCTCGCCCAAGCGTTTCTGGAAACAGCAGGCGCCCACAGCCTGATCGGGGAAATCACTAAAAACTTTAACGGCGTAATCCCCAGCTCCCTCGAAATAAAGTTTCCGACAGGGGATGGCGACACGCCAAATCTGTTGATCACTCAGTCGCATTCTTTCGCTATGATTTGCGCTGATGTGGTGTGGCTCATGCAAAACAACATCGATGTAAGCATCGAACAATACGATCCGTCAAAAGTTAACAAGAAAGGATTAAAATAATGAGCAAGTCTCCCTTTCGGGGGTTCGTTAAGATCAATTCGAACCTCGGTTATGGTGATGGTCTATTTCAAATCACTGGTGAGGATGCATATCACTATACCGTGAAAGCGGTCGCCGGTGGAAAGACATTCTCTGTAACCAATACATCACCTTTTAAAATCTATAAAACCCATACCTACCAGGATGCTGAAACACGAAAAGAAACATCAAATTACCGTACCAATCAGGCGGCGGCTATAGGCACTAATAAAAGGAGATAAAGATGGACTCTCGCTTCTGTCGCATTATGTGGAAGTCACCGAACGGCACGACTGGCCACGGAGACTGGGCATCTGTGCCTGTAGGGCAGTCTTGGATCGACCATCTGACCAAAAGAGAGAAAGATCCTAAAGACTGTCTCTATGGCTATCATCATTGGCTGGAATACAAATAAGGAGGTTTAACTATGAAACAATTGCCCAACATTAAGTTGGTAATTGATGCTTTGGATGTAGTTGAAAAACCAATCTGCATGGAATGCCGGCATTTGACGATAAAAACGTCAATGATCATGTTCACTGCATGTGAATTATCCAATCGGATGACCATGCCGGTCGAAGCAGCTAAAATCCTATCTGGCAATTATTGCCTGGATGATTGTCCCATCTTAAATGAGCGGGTTCTTGATCTGTTACAACAGAATGGGACAATGAAAGAAGCAGTTATGACTACTATTATCAGTATTCCACAGGAAGACCAGCCATCTCCTGAACTGTCTGATAATACCCCTACCGATACCGTCTAAATAAAACTGAAAGGTAAATCAAAAATGACTGAAACTATCGATCTCGTCACCCTTCGGCAGATGGCCAACAAAAAGAACAAGAATCGTCGTGCTGCTCAGCGTGCTCTGACGCAAGCTGAGATCCTGTATAAGAAAGGTAAACTTGGCAATATCTTGATCGATCGTGAAGTGCGACAGATCCAGGTGTGCGATGTTACCGATAACTCCTACCAGTTCGGGTAAGTACCAACAGAAAGGATCAATGAAATGTGTAATAAGGCTGATATGATCGTTACCGCCGATCACTGGATAACCAAACGGCTAGGGTCGCAGGTATTCATCATTGAAAATGTACGCCACTTTAAGTTTAATAGGTGGCGTGAACCGGTAGCGCAGGTACAACTACTGGGATACCCAATGCGCTGGCTGGCTGCCGCACATTTTCACGCATAATCAGAGTCAAGATCGGGAGGAATCATGGGCGAAGATAGCAATTTACCAGTAAACATCTCTGTTAGCGGGTCCACCGTCTCGCTATACGAATTAAAAGCAATGGCGTATGCAGTACTTGAGGAGGAAGGAGCCAACACTATTGCTTTTAGTGCGGCTACAGTCGTCTCACTGTTAGATATTATCGACTACTACAAGACCCGGCAGGAATTGGAGCAGAAGAAGATCAAAGAACTATTAGCAGACACTGTAGTGCCAGCAATTATCCGCGCACGAGCTGAATTAGCTGGAAAGATGTATGGAAAACTCAAAAAGGATGTCGATGCTGATCCCACTGTGAAAAAGCTTGACGCCTGTAGAGAAACTGTACAAGAATGTCTAAGAACTCAAACCATTAGAGGTATGTGATGCATGTCAAAGTACGTGGTGTTTTACACCCTGTTTACGTCAACAGGGATTGCCCGCTTGGAGTTCGCCCGCAGCATTTCGGGAAAACTCGAATGTGCTCACGTTGTGATCACAATAAGCACACTAATTCGAACTGTGCGTGGCAATACGAGAAGGCTTATAGCGAAACAAGCTCGTTCGCGATGATTTATCGTATAAGCGAGCCCGATCGTATAAGAAACCTCGTTATCGAGGATAAAATACTTAAAATTGATTTCTAAACAGAAATAACGAAACAGGGGTACCTAACTCTAGATACGAGGGATATCTCTCGCATCTAGTTTTTATATTGTGACAAGCTTTATAAACGGAAGAAATAAAATGATTGATGCCATACACTTCAGACAGCGTGCTGAGCTAATTGTTTTGCACAACGGAAGAGTACTTGTTACTATTAATCAAAAAGGAGAAAACAACTGGAGAGGTTTTCCTGGGGGTGGTATTGATGAAGGCGAAACACCAGAGGAAGCTGCAGTACGTGAAGCTTTAGAAGAAGCTGGTGTTACTGTTACCAATATTAAGCACACTGGTATCATTGCAACAAAACGTGGTATTCAATCAAAAGTTAAAGATAGATCTAATTATGCTGGATCTCAAACACACTTTGTTGTAGCTACTTTTAGTGGTATTAACACATCACAATACAATACAGAAGGTGATGCTGTTAAGTGGGAATGGTTGACAATGCAAGAAGCCATGACTGTCCTGCAAGACAATCCCTACTATCAGCTCATCCTTAGAACTTATCTCAAATAATCCAACCCTTATGGAGTTGTATAATGGATGTTGCGGAAATGCGCTATAAAATACTAAAACTGTATCTCTCTTCGGGCTACGAACACGATACTGCATTGATTAATGCAAAAGAAGCAGCTGCGTGGATAACCGGAACTGAAAAGAGTTTACTTGATGTCGCAGAAGAAATGGAAATACCATCAGCTTCTGAAACACCGATTAATCTAACATCACTGGCTAAAGACAATAGTCAAACTAGCCACATCCCTAAAAAACGAGAAAACAGTCGTACCATGAAGAAACATGATACTACCCTTCGCGAAAAAGCTGCCGAAAGAAGAGCTATTGAGGATTGTCTTAAAGCGAATAATCCTCCGATCCTGAAAACTATCGCCATAGTCGATCACCCCGGCGGTGACGCTGACATCGAAACAATTGTTGCATATTACCGCAATGATGGGGATAGTGTAGTCAGTGTCAGTCCGAACAAATGGCGCGTTAACTCCCGTGAAACGTTCACGGACGATCAACTGGTGAATGCAGTAAATAACCGTTGGCGCCGCCTGAAGCGTAAACCATTTATCCTCATTAAAAAAGACGGGGGCAATAATGAACGCTAATCTCGTGGGTAGCAATCCCCTTACGCCAGAACAGCTAAAGAAAGCATACGCCACCAGGGAGTCGACAAAGATAGGCGATGCAATCATCTTTAAAAACCTCGATGGCAGTGTTGAGAGTGTCGGGCGACTATATTCACACTTACCCGACTCACTTCTGGTGAGCATGATAAAGCCTAATGGTAGATTAACACTATCTGGGTGGTTGCATGTGGAGAAAATTGATCAAAATAATCCATACTACACCAAACTTGAACGGATGGAAGAATCAGAATTGATCAATCGTGGTGTAGTTTACAAGAAAGGGTTAGAAGAAAAACCTTCAATCTTTGGTCAATACCAACAGCATCCCTTCTTTGATGTTGGTATTTGATTTACGCGCTATCAAAAAATCGGAGGAAACTAAGATGACAATCAATCAGACAGTAAAGACCGGTGCGCTAACAGTGCACCGGTTTAAGACACGCCACAGCATCGATGAAGATGAAAAGGGGGCTTCCTATTGGGCTTCACTGGCAATCTCGGCTGTCGTGCTTGCATTTTTGGCATTCTGCTGAAGTGCTGTGTTACAACGACATATACGGGGTGGCAAGCGCCACCCCGTATATGCTCCTTTTATTTTCCCGCCATTTCAATGAGTTTTTTACTAATGCCGTCCACCGAATTAAAGTAGCTCAGACACCGGTAATACGTTACGGCCGAGAATTCTAAATAGACTGCGATAAGGTAAGTATTGTTCGCAATGTATTTTAACCATGCCGTATCAATGATAAACTCAGGTTTATTCTTTCTTTGTTTGATGAGTTTACCAATAGCAATATCAAGGTTCTTGGCTTTTTCAAGTATTGCCTTTTTATTCAATCTAGCAAGATCAGTTTTCAGGGTATCAGTACCACGCACAACCAAAGACCAGTCAGCGTTTCTTCTAATGAGTTTCCCATATGGAATAGTTGCATTTGATGAATTAGGATCAAGAAAAACAGCTGCATCTTTCTTGGTTTTTTCAATATCCACATTAGCATTCTTCTGGAGATCAGGTAGAAGAGTTTCTTGCGGAGAAGAAGGATTTGTCAAGCATACTGAAACATGCCTATAAGTATCATCCAGTAGAACATTAACAAATGCACATACTGCAACTGAATCAGCCAGATAATTGCTATAGCCAACCATATCACCTTTAAAGCCCTCAGGGACAGGCAAGCCGACATTGTTAACAGCAGCATAATTCAAATTATGCAAAACTTTATCGACTGTTTTATATGTATTTGGTAAGAAGGCCACAGGTGAGATATGATTGAAAAATCCTTTTAGATTGTCGACTACATCATTAAAACTATCTAACAGTCTTTCACCACTTTGTACAAGAATGGCGGTACCACTTGATTCTTCACTGGCACGAGCATCGATAAGCTCCATAGCTAATCTGATAGTTCTCAGTTCCATAATAGAGTTTCCTTTATATGTAAATTCATAAGGTAATCTTAAAACTTTGTTCTTTTTTCACACAGGAGACTGATCTTCTGATGATTTCATATGACGACGAAGTAGAATTCTGTACTTGCCCGATGTGCGAAACAGAAGAATATAAACATCCAGATCGGAAACAAACTACCATGGCGCTCATTAATCCATATACTACTCCAGCAGTTCCTGTAAAGATCAAAATCAATGTCGGTGCCTGTATCGACATTGCAACCGGTACATTTCTGAAAGGGGTGCGTGGTGAGCATATTCTGAATGGTGGTCTCCCTACTTTCATGGGAATCATCGGCGGCGGAAACAGCTTCAAATCAACACTTATGCATTATACATCTTTGACAGCTCTTTCTCGGATGCCGAAGCAATCGTCACTTGAAACTTACGATTGTGAGACGAATATTGAGGAATGGCACCTTAAGACATTTGCTGATCGTATCCCTGAATTTGCCGGTGAAGATCTGATCAACGGCACGGGGCGTTGGAAGATTGTTGACAAACGCGATACATCAGGAACTGAGTGGTACAATGCACAGAAAAAGTTTTTGGCAGAGAAGCGCAAGGAGAAGAGCTGGCTCGTCAAAACTCCCTTTGTCCAGCGCGATGGCGTTACACCGCTAGAAATCATCACTCCTACCTTCGGCCAAATCGATACTTTAACTGAGTTCACGTCTGATGACGTTGATGACATCAATGATAAAGCTGAACTGGGTGACAAGGATGCAAACATCATCCATATGCGGCAGGGTCTGTCGAAACTCCGCATTCTCAGTGACGCACCACACCTCAATGGTGGTTCGTACAACTTCATGACGATGGTGGCGCAACTTGGTCGCGAACACCAGATGCAGAACACCGGGCCTGGCGGAATGCAGCCTGTGAAGAGCACTCAGCACCTTAAAGGAGGTTTTAAGATTAAAGGTGTGACTGAGAAGTTTCTATTTACTCCTCTTGTATGCTGGTGGTGTGAAGAAGGAAAAGTCCTTCTAAATGCAGGAACGAAAGGTCCTGAATACCCTCGCGACACCAATGATGATCTGTCTCTCGATACTGATCTCAATGTCGTAAGAATCAAGACAACTCGAGGAAAGTCAGGTAAGTCCGGCCTTCCGATCAATCTAGTCGTTTCTCAGTCTGAAGGTGTATTGGCATCATTGACTGAATTTCACCATATTAAAGAAATGGGTCGATATGGGTTGGAAGGTAATAATACCACTTACGCCCTTAACCTCCTCCCTGACGTAAAGTTAATGCGTACCACGGTAAGAGGAAAGATTGATAAGGATCCTATCCTCCGTAGAGCGCTTAACATCACTTCTGAGATGTGTCAGATCGATTACCTATGGCACCATGCCAAACCGGTTATGTGCACTCCTAAGGAGCTGTACGACGATCTGAAGGCCATGGGGTATGATTGGTCTGTCCTACTCAATACACGAGGGTGGTGGACTACCCTTGAGAACGAAGCTGGATTTCCTCCGTTCCTATCGACGTGGGATTTGTTACTCATGCGGGTAGGTGAGTATGTTCCGTTCTGGTTTACAGAAGAACAAAAGGCAGCTATTGATCTGAGTAAAGCTAAGAAAAGAACTGGGTTCTGAAACCGGAATAGTGCAGAGGGGGTTTTTGACCCCCTCTGCACACTGTCATTTGTGATTATTCTAACTTAAGGAAACAACCATGAGAACTTTCTTAATCACCTATCCAGGAATTAGCATCATCCATGTTGAAAGCTATCACAACGCAAGAGATACTAGGGGGAATTATCATGCCAATTAAAACATGGTATCATATTAGTAAGAATAACCTTGGCAAAGCACCTGTATTAACGGCAAAAATTCCGGATACAGCTGTATCCGGAATAGAAGACGTAACTACACCAAGGGTGTGTTTTTCTCCAACGATATCGCAGTGTCTACACGCAATTCATAGTGCAAAAAAATAATTATATTTCAGAGGTTATAAAAAATTATATTTATACAGATACTGACCGTATCCAAAACCCTACAGTGTACTTCACAAACTCTAATTTAATCAAACCAGACAGCAGAAGTGATTATGAAACAACAGAAGAACACTGGTCATTATGTGACATAGCTGTAACCAGGCTCGGGTATGTCGATCTGTACTTTCTTTTAAAGCGGGGGAAAATTCGCGGCATACAAAAGAATTCGACTATCCCGAAACGCGATATTCCAATCATAAAAGCCGCTATGCGAAGTACTTACACTACCGTTAAAGAGGAGAGCTAATCTCCTCTTTTTTTTCACTAAAAGCATTTATGTAATGATCTAAAAGAAATGCAACGGCTATAGTGGAGAAGCATGTGGCTGAAATTCTAACGATCGGACATTCGACATTAAGCATGGATAGTTTTCTTGGGAGATTAAAAGATACTAAGACGACTATGCTCATTGATGTTAGGAGCAGACCATATTCGCGTTATCAACCACATTTCTCAATTGGAACTTTGCAGCCTATTCTGTGTGACCACGGAATTGATTATTCATTCTTTGGTGACACATTAGGTGATAGCCATGATGATCGATGCTTTTATACTGATGGAATGATCGATTATGCGAAGCTAAGCTTAGATCGTTCTTTTATTACTAGCATCAATCAATTAATTGCACGAACTGAAGTTGACACTATCGCTATAATGTGCTCAGAAGGTCAACCGCTCGAGTGCCACAGATGCTTACATATCGGCCGTGCACTTAAGGAAAGAAACTGCCTTGTTATGCATCTAACTACAGGTAGTAACTATATTACACAACGGGAAGCTGAATTGTGCTTTCTTGAATTATCAGGGTCTGGACCTACGCAAAGTAGCCTAAATCTTGATAATCGTCTGAATATTGCTTACCGCTTTCAAGCTAAGAGAGTAAGAAGTAGATATTCCTTTCAGAGGGGTTAATATTGGGTGTGTAATAATTACCTAACCATTTTAACTCTATTAAATATGACACGTAAATGAAGAACTGGTGAATTATCATGCCTACTCAAAAAATCAATTTGATCGAAGATGTTATTGCACTATTGGAAGCAAGCAATCATCCGAATCCTACAAAGTGGCTTAAGGGAATTGATGCTGCTGCAATTAGCAGACTTCCTTATCCGGTACAATGCAGTATCGTAACAAATCCCCTTTACAGCATTGTTGGGCCGTTCCTTCCTGAGATTTCTTTAGTGCTTGAGAAGAAAGCTGGTTATGAGGAATGGCTGCAAAAGTTTAAAGTGCATATCGCCAGCTTAATGGCGAACCACAATCTTTAAGGTGCGGTATGGCGAAATCCCCTCAAAGAACCAAGGCTGAGGAATTTATCCTCAAATTTATCGACAAGATCTTACCTGGATCACAGAACAAGGACATTTATGAGAAACACGTTTTTCCTGCATTGAGTGATAAAGAATTTGAACAACTCATGCGTGATTTACTTTCTGGTAATAAAATCCTTGCAATCATTGATCCAAATCTTAATGCTGGTCCAAGACTGACTGTCGAAAGAAATTTAAAAGTAGCTGATGAGCTAGGACATAGCTTTCATCAGAAACTTGTCTTTGGACCATCTGGTGAGAAACCTGGATATACCTCACCAATTCCTGTCCTGGTGGCGCGATTACCAATGCGAAGACAAGCTCAGCACTATATCAAAAAGATTTCAGTAGCTGAGGATAACAATTCAATTGATGATTTTACGGGCCAGCCTAGCGGTAAGTCTAGGGCTAGTCGTATTTCATTTCCTGAATTGCAGGTACTATCAGCACTCGGTCTCGATAGTACTATTAC
>JACCDP010444945.1_pt1 | contig 11423 bp, 19 predicted proteins | sample 7445841 | NCBI WGS metagenome assembly JACCDP01 (sample SAMN15323441, study PRJNA562643) | freshwater metagenome | isolation source: river surface water | place: USA:Blue River Watershed | collected 2017-08-17
CTAAGAACAGTAAAGTATACTCTTAGTGGTTGGACAGAAAATTTTGTAGATTATCTGAAGTCTGCTATGAGTTATACAGATAGTAAAAACTTAGAACAATTTATTGGACAAGTCAAATGGACCCAAATTTCACAAAACTCTTTTCAAAGGTTTAACAAATAATACTGAATCTAGAAGTAAATGGTTCAAAAAGAACTAAAAATTAAAAACCAATCAATAAATGATTGGTTTTTTTATTAATGTCTTAATTAAAAAAATTTATCTTTTAACCATGAAAAACCAGTTAGAATTAGATTGTCCTTTAATTTCTTCTTCAACCTCTTTTACTTCTTCTTTACCTTGAGAAATTAAGTCAGCTGCTTGTATCTTAATACCACCGGGGAGCGTGAAGTCATATCTTCCAACTAAATTACCTAATTGTATTTTAGAATAACCAACTACATATTTAAAGAAAAGATCATCTCTGAATAAATTTTCAGGTGGTATATTTGCATAAGCTTCCATAACTACATCATACTTAACATTAGTTAAGATATGAAGTCTATGATTCAACTGATTAAACTGATATCTTAGGGTATATTTATTTAATTGATTCAACATATCAGACATAGAATCTAATATTGTTTTATATACACCTAACTCACCAATCGTTGTAACATAAGATGAAAGATACGGTTGATTCGTAACACCTAAATTTACTGAAAGGTTTGGTGTGTTAATACCCAATTGAAATAAACTTTGGCTTCTTACTTCATATAGATAAGTAACAGACTGAATCTCACAAGGAACATTCACGAAATTATATTTTGTAAATTCTTCAGAAAAGAAAGCTTCTTTCTTAATCAGAAAATACATTTTCTGTACTGCGAATTGGTACTGACGATAAAACCAAGGAAAAGCTCTTGTCTCAATTATTTGTCTTACACTCGCATCCGGTAAAGTCTTAGGTAATGCACACTGAATGGTCAATTCATTTTGTACAAAATCAATAAACTCTTCAATTGTATATCCTCCTTGATAAGGAACATATTCATCACCATAACCATTAGTAGTTGCCATAAAATAATTTTACTTTAGGTTATATATTAATTTGGTTATTTCACTTATTTGAAGTATATTTGTTATATGAAAGGTAGTCTAATAAACATCGGTAAGTTTTCTTTGAAAGACCATATAAAGGCCAATAAAAAAGCCTCTCGTGAAATTAGTCTGCAAAATTCTACTGGTTGGGTATCAAGTCATAAGGTTCATAAAACCGAAAAGAATTACACCAGAAAGATGAAACATAAGACTGACTATTTTATCTAGTCTTTTACTATTCTATCATATTCCTTTAGTTCCAAAGTCAATCCCCATTTTTTCATAATTCTTTTCAGTTCTAAATTTGGACTGGTCTTAAATCTTCCATTATAATAGTTTTGACCAACAGGTCTAGTGTGTGTAACTGATACTTCGTCTATAATAGCTGAGTTTTTGGGATATTGTAATATTTTTTGCCATAATAAATCCAGACCCCAACCAGACTTAGATTTATCAAAGCTGTCAAATACAAGTAGTAAAGATTGTTTATCCATCATAGGACACATTACCTCAACGAAGTTTGTATATCTCAAAAAACAATTTTCATGTTTTTTGGTAATGTTAAAAGATTGAGGTCCTATGATGGATGGTTGTGATATGCTAAGATTATAATCGTTGTGTATTCTAAAAAGTTTATTTATCGAATCTGTGTTAGTGTCTATATCATCATCTGGAAACCAGAAATAATCATACGACAGAATAAAATTTATATTTTCTACAATAAATTTTTTTATGATGTGCCATTTCTCACCATTATATCTATAATGATGTGGTGTAAATTGAGCTAAGTCAAAATCAATATCTTCATAACAAAGAAGTGCAATATCAAAATCAGTCTTTCCAGAAATCCAGTTTTTAAATAAAGAACTATTTCCAGTCGGACTGATTATTAAATTTTTACTCACAATGAAAAGTTCTTTGATGTCTTAAGATTTTCTAAGACATCTCTTTCGTTAGGTGAAATATTTTTAGGTATCCTTACCGAGATATTAATTATTAAGTCACCCATTCCTAAATTGACATCTGGTATTCCCTTTCTATGAATCCTTACTCTTTTACCATGTTCTGTTCCAGGTTCTATTGTTATTGGCACTTCACCATGTGGTGTTCTTACTTTGATATTAGCTCCTAAAATGGCATCAAGGACTGAAATTTCTTTTTCAACTAAAATATTATTTCCGTCTCTTTGAAAATAGTTTTCTTTTATCTCTTCTACTACAATAATCAGATCTCCTGGAATTCCATCTCTTATGTGATTACCAAAACCAAGCATAGTTAATTGCATTCCATTTCCTACTCCTTTTGGAATTTCAACATCTACTACTTGTTCTGTTGTTTGTGTTCCCCTTCCAGAACAATAATGACAGGTATTTACTATTCTTTTACCATTACCTGAACAATCAGGACAAGTCATTTCTTGTCTTATTTGACCGAATGGTGTGTTTTGTAATACAACTCTGCGACCAGAACCTCTACAAGACAAACATTCTCTGACATCTGTTCCGCCTTTTCCATCACAAGGATTACATTTATCCTGTCTTTTATATTTAATTTTCTTAACAACACCATTTAAGATTTCACTTATAGTCAGTGTTACTCTTAATCTCAAATCAGAACCTTTTTGTCTTTGTGGTTGTGATCTTCTGTTTCCAAAATTTCCAAAAATATCACCAAATTGACTAAAAATATCATCCATATTGAATCCGTGACCGTAATTTTGACCAAATGGATTTCCTCCACCTCCGAACGGAGAATCAGCTGATCCAAATCTATCATAATTTGATTTTTTTTCTGGATTTGACAAAATGTCATATGCTTCAGCTGCTTCTTTGAATTTTGCTTCGGCATCTGGATTATTTGGATTCTTATCAGGATGCCATTTCATTGCTGCCTTCCTATAAGCTTTTTTAATTTCCTCATCAGAAGAACCTTTTTCTACTCCTAATATTTTATAATAATCTTTACTCATATATTATTTTAATCAATTTTTATGCCAATAGTTGTTTTATCTTTGAATCTCTATATATCTGCTTAGGTGTTTCTGTCAGTTTTATAAAAACCCACTTATTATAGTTAATGATAAATTCATCACCTTGTATTCTAGTAGTCATAATTGGCATTTCATCAACTATTTCAGAAAATAGTTTATTAGCATCTTCTAACTTCCAGTCTGTGAGTTCTGATAATCTTTTACAGAAATAATCCATAAATGGAGTAGCTGTATCAATTACCTTTGCTAAACATTCATCACACTTAAAACTATCAGGTGCCCAATCAGATATTTCAATATACCAATCAATCATTAATCATTCTTTTTATTTTCATATCTCTAATTTCTGATTTTATATCAGTTGAATCTAAAACTTTTCTAACTAACTTAGCAACATAATTATCAACAATTAAAGTTATTGTCTCGATACTTCTATCGATATATTCAAAATCTTCTAAGGTATTTTTTGAATTTTTCAGATAAAGAACTAAATAATCTAAAAACTCATCAATATCAAAATACAACCTAAATAATTCTAATCTACCATCTTCTTTATACCCTTTAACTTGCGCCACGGTTGGATCTACAACAAATATCTTTGGAGGATCAACAAAAACCTTACCGAATACTCGTCTAACAGCTGGTAGTATTAAATCTAAAGTTTCATCTTCGCCTTCATAAAAAGAACCTTTAAGTTCATCTAAATCAAAAATCATCCACTTTTCATCTATTACATAGATAAGTGTCATTTCAAAATATTCAAACCATTTATCTGTTATACCAGCCGATAAAGAATCAATTAGGGCTAGTTTATAATCTTGATTTTTATGTATATCTAAAAATCCAGGTTTAGTCATTTTTTTGTAAAACGATTTTAGGATATCTGAATAGTTTCCCATTCAACATATACCCTTTACTAACCACATCAATAATTTTGGTTTGATTACCTGGTAAAACTGAAATTACTTCATGTAAGTCTTCATCATATTGTTCAGTTTGAACTTCTTCAATTCCTTGTGACTTAAGATAATTAGTTAGTTTTTGATATATTACACTAACTCCTTCTAATACCTCTGGATTTTTTATAGCCTTCAATGCATGATTGAAGTCATTGTCCATATCTAAAAGAGAAGTAAGAGTTTTTACTTTAGTGTTCGTAATCAGTTCTTCTTTTTCTTTAGCAGTTCTTTTTTTGAAATTTTCAAACTCTGCTGCCAATCTAAGATACTTCTCATTAGATTCTTTTAGTTGATCTTCTAAAACAGAAACATTCAGTCTTGGGTTATCATCTAAGTTAATATCACCACTTTCACTTGTTAGGTCAAGACCTATATTTTGAGCATTTTCATTTTCCATAATTAATAATTAAATTTAAGTAATTTTCTTATGATGTTTGAGTTATAAAATTCATAGGTAACATTCTTATCTACTATCTTATGAATTTCTAATTTTTCTACTTCTGATTTTATACCATTGATATAATCAACTAATTCTTTAAGAGCATTAGCATAACTTGTATTTGGCTCCCATTAATCAGGAAATTTATCCAAAAACTTATCAACAGCAATATCGAATGTTTTCTTTCTAATTAATAAAAAGTCTTTTTCTTTGATAGATTTATTAGTCAATAGTTCAACAGTATAAGTATTGAATTTGAAAATAAGATTATCCGTTTCAATTACTTTCAACAAACCAATAATTAGTGCGTCTCTTTCTGATAGTGTAAATTCTTTGTTTTCTTTTAATATTTTCTCTGCTTCTTTATCTGAGCCAACCGTATAATATACATAATTGTCCCAAACACATCTTCTGATTAAATCTTCCGGTGTTAATGTAATTTGCATTTGATTTTTTTTCTTTTTTATATGTCATAAACTATTCAAAGTTTAGATTGGTCAAAAATCAATCACTTTGTTATTTTGTTTTCAAAAATGAAGTTTTTCTGAAATATTTTCAATATATATGATACTTTTATTTTTAGTAAAAGCTATAAAAAATATCTTAATAAATTGAAAAACATTGTAAATTCAGAAGTAGATACACCTGATGGAAAAGCCACGTTAAAAGAAATCTATGTAACAGAATTAGGTTACATAATGGCAAAACTTTATTACCCTAATAAAAGAGTTTTTATGAATCACCGAATAGGTTTATTACAAGAACTATTAGAGTCAGAAAATTTTACTTTTACAACTGAATGGTCAAAAAAAATAAATTTAGAAGAAAAGTTGGTTTTATAATCAACTTTTTTTATTTTTGTATTAACAAAGTTATAGATATGGAATTGACTGATAAAATCGAATTAAACAAAAAAATTAGAGCTTACAAGGGAACTAATAATTTTGTACTTTCATTACAAAAACAACTTAAAACAAATAAATACTTAAATAAAGTAGAGTGGAAAGGAAAACAAGTGAAGATTCTGAGTGATAAACAATATGAAGCAGCACTAACATCATTGGATTAAGAGACTAATAGTCTCTTTTATTTTTCATATTGTAGGATTTTTTTTTAATTTTATAGATATCCACATAATTGGATAATCGACTTTTACTTCATCAGGTTGAAATGGTGCACCATATACACTTTTAATAAAAAATCCTTCATCAGTAATATTAACATCTTCAGATTTATATTTATGAAATCGGTGATTTATAGAAACAATATCCACTAGATATCCTTCATTTGGTGCAAATTCTTTTAGTCTTAAAATACAATCAATAATATAATTATCGATTTCGATTGGTTTTAAGTAGCCTTGAAAATTCTTTATACTTATTAAATATTGATCGAATTTTTCTAAATGCTCTATATCAACTTGATACCCTAAATCTTCGACTTCAAGAAACATATCTTTAACATCTGATTCTAAATCGGAGCTAGAGATATTTTCAAATAAAATGTATGGTTTCAAGTATCTCATAAATATTAAACTTTTAATTCAATTCTAAAATTAGTGAATGATATTAAATCACCGACATCTTCAAAGTCTTCTTGATTAGTACATCCAAAGAACATTTCAATACCAGATCTGAAAAATCTCAATGGTGATTCATCTTTTTCCCATCTGTATAAATTTGGATTTTTATCAATTGGTTCGTAATTTGTCTGTGTGTAATACCACTCAGTAAGTCTTGTAATAGTTTCTTTAATCTCAAACCAAAAGAAAAGATTACCCGAATATTTTCCTCCTGGAGGTGTGGGTAATCCTGGCATTTCTCTATCAGGAGAACCATATGGCCTTGTGATATAAACTTCTAAATAAATATCAGTCTTATCATTTTTTACAAACTTATCTATACTTGATTTATCTTTTCTCATTCTTGATAAATTAACTTGCAAACCAACATCTTTTAAATCGAGCATTAAATCATCAACCATATACTCAAACTCATCTAAGTTAGACTCTTTTAATAATCTAAACTTAAGAAGTGGTTTATCATTAATAGTAATATCACCTTTACTATTCTTACCAATTTTTTTAACTACCATTTTCTTGTTCTTAAAACGACCACCTAAAACGGTATCACCTACTTTAATAGGAACTTTTATATCTTCATTTCTTACACCAATAGGTTTAACTTCTGGTTTGTAGTAAATATAAATATTTAAGTCATACATTTCTTCACCTGCAAACTCAATTAAAAAATCTTCGAGTGGTAGATAAGTATTATCTGCTGGAAATCCAAAATCAATATGCCAGTTAGTCCCTGATAAATAGTCTTTTAATCTTAAAATAATATCTTTTATATCATCAATTGTAAAAAATCTTTGTTGATTATCTTTTAGACTTATCATTATACAATCACAACCACTAATACCATCTTGATAATAATGTATATTAGTTCTTATACTATAGTCTATTTCAACCTCATTGAATTCTAAACAAATATCACTAATAACATCAATTATGCTTTCGTGTGGATTTGAATGCTCAAATAATTTATATGTTTTTAAGTGTTTCAAATTCCAATTTGTTTTTTTAATAAGTCAAAAAAGTCAGTAGGTTGAAGTCTCATAATATCAGAAGACATCATTCTATAAACCATCTCACCAGCTCTTTCATTTCCTCTCAATCTCATCTCTTCAAAATTCATCTCTGTTTCAAATCCACATTGTCTCATAGAATTTATCGCAAAATCATTAGCGTCTCTTTCTAACTGGTTGTATGCCAACATGAACGCATCTTTATCACCATCTAAAACTGTTTGATAATAACCTTGCATAAAATCACCCTGTCTGTGTTGGTCACAATGTCTAGATTCATGAAGTGCTAAAAACAATTTAATATGTGGTGGCATAGGTAGATTAGAGTTGATACAGATAGTGTCACCACCTAAGAAAACTCCAGCAATTGGTTGTTGTGTTCTGAAACTAAAGAAATGAATTTTAATTTCACTTCTATTTTGATTCCACCAATTAATGATAGAGTTGCATTTAAAGTCTGGCATTCTAATTTCTTGTAAGAATTGCTCAATAGTAATTTGACTATCTTGTAGTGATTCAAATAATTTGTATGGTTTTAGATGTTTCATTAAAATTCATTAAATCTTTTTATTCTAAACAATGACTCTATATTATCTAACTTTGATTCTATATCAGCCAAAAGCAGTGATTGTATTCTGTTAAATCTTCTATGTGATTTAAGCACTTCTATTATATTTGATGTTTCTATAAAGTATTTAGTTCTAAATCTTTCAGTTGCAGTAAAAGCATCTGAAATATTCTGTAGTCTGTCTGCTAACTTTATAATAAGTGCGTCATCTGACATATGTATCATTTTATCTATTAAATAATTTGTTTTACTTCCTTCATAGTCATCATCAATTTCATCACCATCTGATGTTAGTTCCCAAACTAGATTACCAACTCTGTTGCCAAAAATCTCTTTTAATTCAACAAGTCCAACATCTGGATCCTCATAACAATCTTCTAAAGTATCGTGAAGTAAGGCAGCACATAGTAAGTCTTCATCGGTTGTATATTGTTTCACTATTGCATTAACTTTAACAACGTGAGCTCCAAAGTAAGGTTTATTGATAAATTTTCTTATCTGACCTTTGTGAGCCTGTTTTGCAAAATTCCAAGCCATTTTTTCTTTTTCAGTAATTGGTCTATTAGCCATAGATTATATATTAAACTTCAACAATTAAAATGGATATAATAAAAAAATAAAATTTATATTATGTCAAGTTATAATGTGGAAGAAGTAATGTCAGAAAGACCAAGTTATCGTTATGAGAATAAGGAGTATTTGTTAAATACAATTATGAATCAGTTAGGAATGACTGAGGCAGATTTAGAAAACGATCCTTCTTGGGTAAGAGCTAAAGTAAGAGAAGCTAATATTGATAAAGTATTAGATACTCAAAACTAAAAATTAACCTCACTTCGGTGAGGTTTTTTTATGCCTTTTTATTATCTTTGTAATTATGATTACAAGAGAAAAGATTATTAAAGTACAAGATAAAATAAAAGAGGCAATTCGACAAATCGAACAAGAAGAAAATGTAAAGATTGGATTTGGCTCTATTTCTTTCACACCTCAGAAATATCAAACTTCTATGAGTGTAACAACTTTAGACAAGTCAGAAAAGGTTGAATCAATCTTAGAAAGAACTTGCCGTTCTATTGGTTTTACACAAAATATTATTGGAATGTCATTTGAACTTAGAGGTGAAAAATACGAAATCACAGATATTAAAACTAAAAACAGAAAGTATCCTGTTATTGCAATTCGACAATCTACAAAAACGAGTTTTAAGTTTGATGTGAATTCAATTAAGAAGGCTATTGGTGGTGATAAAATTATAAACAGAAATAAAAATTTAGATAAACTAATTGGTGAGTAATGGATGTATATTTAGACGATAAAAAAATTCATTTAGACTGGGGGTTTCCTGAAAAAATCTCTCAATTAAAAAAAAGAGTGAGCATAACTTTGGATATCTGTTTCTATATCTATGATGAAGAACCGAATAAAGAATTAGAATATTTAAAAACCATAGTCGAAGTACCAACTACTATTTATGTTTCAAAATCTGACTATTATTGGTGGGTATTTGAAGATTGTAAATTAATTGATAAAAAAATAGAGAGAGATAAAAACTTCTATGATTATAAGGGAAGAGATATAGATAAATGGAACTGCAAATTGACATTTTCATACAAAGATGTATATGGCTCTAACAAAAAGAATTTAATTGATAGAGAAATCAAACTAAAACAACTATTTGGAAATTAAATTTTTATTCCATATTAAAGGAAGTCTAATAATTTCATTTTATATATAAGTAAATTTTGTTAAATTTGCTTCGTGAAAATATTTAACTACATAGAATTCATCAAAGAAAATAGTTCATCTGTGAATAAAATACCTACTTATAGTGAAGCTGTCGAAATGTGCTCTGGAGATGAAGCACCATTCTACGAATCAAAATACGAAGTAGAAGGATATCCTGTTTCTGTTTTTAATTATCGACTCGCTCAGTATAAAGATTTTGATATGCCTGTCCCATCAAAACCAGAACTAAAAGGTTTTGAAATGAGAGGTCTAACTTTTGTATTTAATAAAGATGGAACTCTCTACAATAGGTATGTACTTCTTGAAAAGTTCTTTAACTTAAATCAAGTTCCCACTTCAATGTACTCTGTTGTCAAAGACTATAAAATCAGATATGTTAATAACAAAGAGGATGGTTCAATCGCAACATTTATAAAACTACCTAATAATAAAATAGTTGGTAAATCAAAAATGGGATTTGATAATGAACAAGCAACTGGTATTAACAAAATCTATAAGACTAATAAGGATGTTAAATCTTTTGTGGATTGGTGTTTAAGTAACGATATCGTTCCTATATTTGAATATGTAGCACCACATAACAGAATTGTTTTAAGATACTCAAAAGAAGAACTAATACTTCTTCGTTTAAGAGATAATAAGACTGGAAAGCACATTGACATTAAAGAACATTTAGATAAGATTGGTTCAATCAAAATTGCCCCATTTGAGGATGATGGTACATTAGATGATTTGATTGAAAAATCTAAATCAGAAGTGGATAAAGAAGGATGGATTGTTCAATTTGATAATGACCATATGCTTAAAATAAAGACAGATTGGTATTTTCAAAGACACGGTCTTCTGACTAATGATATTTACAGAGAGCATATTATAATTGGATATATCTTAGATGATTTAATTGATGATATCTTAGGTCAAATACCAGAAGATGAAGTAGAGGCACATTTAAGAATCAATAAAATAATCTCAATTGTCAAAAGAACATTAAGAGAAAAGGTAGATGAAATCAATTCGGCGTACAAAGAATATCTACAATCTGGTTTATCTAAAAAGGAGTATGCAATAAAGAATAGAACAAATTCTACTTTTCCATTTGTAATGAATTTGGAAAAAGCAGAAAAATTAAAAAAGATGTCAAGAGAAGAAATACTTGATATCTATGATGATATGGAATCTTATGAGAGATCTCTTAAAAGATGTGAACCATTTGATATGGCTAAAGAGTGGCTAAGAGATAAAACTAAAAGACTAGAAATAGCTAGAGAATGGTTGAAGAGTAAAGACTCAACACTTTTCTTTCAAGAGCCAGAAGAGTCAGAAGACGATAACTAAGAGAGGTTTTTAACCTCTCTTTTTTTATATATACAAACATGAAATACTTGAAATCAATTAAATTATTCGAAGCTAACTGGTATGATATGAAAGAATATATGGATGTTCTTGAAGATATATCTTTGAGTCTATGGGATAGAGATTTCAATGTTCAGATTTCTTCCCTTAATCCCTTCGGGGCAGATGAAATTATAAGTAGAGTAAATCAATGTATAGTTGTAAATATAGTTAAAAGAGGATCTAATGCTAAATTTACTTATCCAGAAATAAAAGAAGAACTATTAGATATGGTTCATTATATGGATTTACAAGGTTGGGAAATATTAAATATGGAATATACACATATTGCTTCTGGACCTCTTTATTGTAAATTAAATGGTGATAAATTAGTATCAGCTATGTCAGAAGAAGAAATAGACTACCAATTTCACCAACTTATTGTAAAATTTAAACAAAGATGAAATATTTAAAGTCATATAAATTATTTGAGGCTTACGTTGATGATCCAATTTTCACAAGATTCAGTCATGTTGATTTATTGAATGGTGAATCAGAAATTGAATTTACACCAAGTGAAAGAAGAATGGTTGGTCCTGAATTATTTAATAATATTTTAATTGATATAGGTTTTCCGGATAAGAACAGATGTGTTCATTTCATGGATGAAGTATCTTATGACAACAATCCAAATTTAACTTCACTTTACGGAAAAAA
>JACCDP011281423.1_pt1 | contig 11420 bp, 18 predicted proteins | sample 7445841 | NCBI WGS metagenome assembly JACCDP01 (sample SAMN15323441, study PRJNA562643) | freshwater metagenome | isolation source: river surface water | place: USA:Blue River Watershed | collected 2017-08-17
ACTTCACATGGTTACCATCACCGTCTTCACGGGCAGGTCCGCGAACGAACCGACCCTCATCGCCGTCCCAAAACTCCCCATTCCACTTGCGTCCATCTGGGAATGACCCAGGCTTGGCGATCATCTTAAGCGCACGAAGCTCGTCAATATCCACATCTGTAATCGCAGCTGCATTGGAGAAGGTCGGCATAACACTCGGCGCCTTCTTTACAACAGGCTCCTCCTTCTCGGGAGCCGGCTTCTTGGTATTCGCAAAGTCACGCATGTGATTCGCAAGATCCTTCGCCGTGAAATCTCCCTCGCTGAGGTTGTCAATATAGCGAGTGAACTCCTTCTTCAGGAGCTCCACCTGCTTCTTATCATCATCGATAAACACAATACCGATCTTAATAAGCTCAGCCTTCAGCTGATTAGTCAAAGTCGGGCTCATACGCGCAATACGCTTAGTCTTCTCACCCGCCGCAGCAGCACCTCCATCGGCCTGCTCCTTCTTTACAGTCTTCTTAGTCTCCGCCTTGACTTCCGTCTTGGCGGGCTTCTCCTCCTTCACAGGCTTCGCGGGCTTGCAGACACCATCACTGATTTCCTTAACCTTATCAGCGCCAAGCGCCTTCACAAACTCCGAGAGCATAGTCGCGAGAATGGACTCCATTCTGACCGTTGTTGAAATTTAAAAAATAAACGAATGTGAATCCGTTTTTACCAGTTGTCGCCAACTTCGTACCGGTGGTCGTAACCTTCATCCTCCATGCGAGCAATGTAGTAGTTATACTCATCATCGTTGATACGATTGTGGATCTGAATCTTCTGAAGAACACGACACAGCTTCTTGTCAAGCTTATCAATCTTCTTGATAAGTTCTTCAACTCGCTCTACTGCCTTGTGCTTCTCATTCTCTTCCGCATTCAAGTCATTGATGATCTTCTCCTGACGCAGTTGCTCTTCGTGATACATATGTTGCATCCACCGAATCTTGTCGGCTTTGTCATTCAGGCGGTTCAGTTCCATCTGGTACGCCATGGTGACACTTCTACTCTTACTATAATCGTTAATTCAAAATCCGTTTTTAAAGTAAAAATCCACCACACTCGTCTACTCAACGTTCAGCACGTCAAACGGGTTCTTGGTCATCCGCGACTTCCGCGGTGCCGGCGGGCACTCCCGTTCCCGGACAGGCCGGACTGGGGTCATATACCCCACGAACAGCATCTCAACCGGAGATGGGCATGGAGTGCCAGGCCGAGCCACGGGGCTAGGCGCGTCGCCCGGAATCGCGATGGTCAGCGGGTTCATCTTCACGACAGTCTCAGAAGAGGCGGCCATTTGCGATGCTCTCGTACCACTCGGGTCTGGGCAGGTATTGTTCATTAACTTAATTTTAAGAAATCCGTTTTTTACAGTTAAAAATCCTTGCCCGGGCTAAACCCGAGCATCACACAAATTCCCGAAGAACCTTCCACCTAGCGGGTGAAGTCCTTTCCGTACACGTCGTTGTTGAAGTAGTTCGCGGAGGCAGCCATCTGCTCCAGTCGCTTGGGGTCCACGATCTCCAGCTTCTCGTCATACCCATCGAGCTCCGTCAGGAACTCGCGGTACATCCGCAGCCAGGTGACCTTGGTCTCCTTGATCTCAAACCGGTTCTTGTACCGGTTCGGCTTGTCCTCATACAGCTCCTTCTGCTTGAAGAACAGCCGAGTGAGGTCCTTCCGCTTGTTGATCAGCGCCTCCTTCTTCGCCTCGCGATCCTCCGCCCACTTGGCACACAGCCGGTCGTGGATGGCATCCGAGCCCTTGTCGTCAGAGACATCATCCAGGAAGTCCACCTGCTCGACAAACTTGTCAAACTCCTCGTTGACGACGGGGTCGTCCTCCATGACGTACCCGTTCTCCTTGAGGAACATCCGAATGGTCGCCAGCGCGACCTCATTCAGCTTGGCACCCATGATGCGCTCACCAAAGCGCGCGTCGCGGTCCTCCTCGAAAATCGTCTTGGCAACGTCCTCACCGGAGGTCGCCATCTCAAATGCGCGGGCAGGTGATCTCTGTCACGGCTCGCGCGTGTACTACTAATAAATTTGATTTTATAAAATCCATTTTGCGTTTCATGACCCTAATTTGATAAACTTAGAAATTACAAATGGCTGATACGGAATTCGCCAAAGTACACCTTCGCGATCACCTCGCGAGTCTAATAGTTCCTCCCATTTCTGATGGTTTCTGGAGCATATATGACTCGTCCAAGGAACTGTGTGAACGGAACGGTCAGTTAGATCAGATTCTTCGTACGTTCCAGAATATGCTTACTCGTATCCCTGAGTGGTCCGATTCTACTCTTACAACTGAGGTAGATCGTATTCTAAAGGTTTCCAAATGCAACTATCTGGATGATCTACTTATGGGTGTTTTTATTGCGTATATGAAGTCTTTTGCTTCTCTTCATTATCGTGGAAACTCATCGCAAATCAAGATTGAGTTTGAGAGACCTAACGTATCTAAGTTCATTCATGAGCTTTATAAGCACTCGGCTCGCAAGCTCTGGCAGGTAGCTTATCTTTTCAAGACTGTTGGGACTACCAGTGAACAGCAGGCGCGTAACCGCCAGGATATTGAGAGAATCATTTCTGAGTGTATGGAGCAGGTTGTTCGCGCTTTCCTTCCCTGGGAAGCTATTGCTAAGAATTATTTCGTTGAGGCCCCTGCAGATATCCCGGTTGTCAATCACGAGCCTGAGACCAAGATGGTGTCGTTTGAAGAGGAGCAGGATTCTGATAGTGATAGTGATGAGGAGGCGGGTCCTAAACTCCAGGTTGGTGAAGAGCAGGCCACGATTGATATTGAGGATCTAGATAAGAAGGAAGAGCAGACTGTAGAAGTTCCTGAGGTTCAGGAAGAGGTAGATCCTCTCAAGGAGATTGAGAAGAAGATGACTGAGGAGACGCTCGTTCTAAAGCTCTGAAGTTTTCACCTGAAAGGCAAGTAAATGATGATGATAGTAGCTTCTGTAGCTGTTGCTATTGTAGCTTTTATTCTATACGCACTCGAGAGACGATCAAAGCAGGAGCCGATTGCATGGGATCAGGCTGCCAAGGTCACTCTTGTTAGTGGTCTTCTAACTTCAGGCGTTGTTTTTGCGACGACGGCTGAAGTTCCTGTAGTTGTTGAAACGGTAAAGGCGGTGGCTACTGAAGCTGCGCCGGCTGTTCAAGATATGTTTGTAGGCACTCCTACTTTTTAAAGATCAATGACAAGAGCAGTTTCTCCAAGAGGAACATTAGGAGTCTCGTAGAACGACTTCAGACTCATCAGTTCCTTCTTAGGAACAGCATTATCCTTGCAATATCTGGCAATAGCCTTATACAGACTAAATCCATGGTAACGATCATGACGAGGCTCTTCTTTTCCAAACAGAACAGAAGACCCATCCTCAGTCGTTAACCATTTCATAAACAGACAGAATATCGGGTTCTTAGCATATTCTTCATGCTTCGGTCCCTCAGGGAAAAAGTCCCAGAAGAGAGAAGTAGCAAGACGAGAAAGGTCAAACGAAGGATTGGGTTTTACTTCAGGGTACTTGGGAAGATAGAAGGGAGCATAATTGTACTGACCACCGGCCTCATCATTAACAGAGAAATGATCACTCATGAAAAACTTGGGTTCCTTCATACCATTGAGACGAATAGAAGCTAGTCCTCTTTCGAAATCAATGATCTTAATTAGGTATCCATAAGTAGGAACTTTATAGAGGAATCCAGACCAATTATAGTAAAAGAATTCCTTGTCAGTTTTCGTATAAAGAACATTATTTGAATGAAGATCATTATGGACGAATCCAAAGTTACGCTGAGCATACGCTAACGCAAAGATGATCTGAGTCATCCATGCAAGATGTTTGTCCTGATCAGTCTCGCATGTCATTAGTTCGTAAAGAGTTCCGTCACACTTCTCCATAACGGTAAGCTGAACAGGTACATTCGTAAACGTCGCCCATGCAAAAGAATCACCAGTTTCATCTTCATCTTCATCATCTACACTGAGATCATCACACTCGCAAGAATGAATATCAAACACGTAAGAAGTTGAAACAGAGGAAACATCATCACTGCATTCTTCGGAGCTCATATCATCCTTAAAAACACTTTTCAAATCACCCATTGCAGATGTAACATTTTCAACAACAAGCTCCTCAACATTTCCTAATGAAATGTCCTCTCCGAGTTGCAGAGAAGGGCGAGAAGTTCTAGTATGCTGAAACTCAGAAGAATCTTTCAGAAGATCGGAAATCTTAAGTTCGAAAGTCTTTCCTATATTCTGAGAAAACCAATGACGAGTTGAAAGCTCTTCATAGTCATCAGAAATATCAATAGTATGACTCTTGGAAACACCACTGAATACTCCAAAGACTTTGGGGAAATGAATACAGCCTGACTCCGAAAGAACAGAAGCAATAATAGACCCTACATAGGCTGCATTATTAGGATTCTGAAGTTTGGATTGAATAACGGCAGATTGTTCAGCAGAAGTAGGAAGGCCAATAGAACTTCCATACTCTCCCTGCATCCACTTAAAAGGACTCAGAAGCATAGTCTTCTTAATGTGAATATCGTGAAGCTCTGATCCAACTCGTACTTTATCCTCTGAAGCCCAAGACATTTCGTGACGGAACTTGATGCCATATTCGTTGACAAATTCAAGTTTCTCTGACTTGAATAGGCATTCAATTGGCGGAAAGAAAGGCTGTAGATGTTCTACATTCCAAGACTTTGCAGCACAAGCACGAAGCATGGGAAGATTTGAATACCGATGAATAGAAAGCTGTATGGGGTTGGTTCTCAAATCCCCTGATCCTGACTGCTTCTTTTTCTTCATTATTCAAATAACCCAAAGCATATTGTAAAAATTCCCGCATATCAGTAAATGGCTGGAATACCAGAACCTCTTCCTGGTCCTACATCTATGAACTCATTGGATGCGTTAAAAAATGCTGCAATAGATTTTGCATTTAATCCGAGAGATTCTGCAGATAGAACTGCTATACAGATGTATAGTCGGGTGGTTGATGAACGGTTTACAAAAGATTATATTAAAAAAGATCCTATGCAAGTAGCGATGGCCACTGTAGCTATCTACTTAAGAGCCAAAACTAAAAAGGGGGGTGGTAGAACCTATCGTAAAAAGAAACATCTGCGAAAGACTCGTAAAATGTAAAGTCGCAGACTAGTATTAAGATGAACTTTCAGATCAAGCGATTTAATATAGAGACAATTCGTGACCGTTGTGAAATTGATTCACGAAAGTCTCCAATGATTGTTGTGATTGGTAAGAAAGATACTGGAAAATCTTTCTTAGTAAAGGATATTCTTTACAATACTCAGAACTGTTTTCCGATTGGTACGGTAATTTCAGGAACTGAGGTTGCCAACGAGTTTTTCCAGCATATGGTACCTTCTAAGTTAATTCATGACAAGTACAAGCCTGAAATTGTTATGAATACTATTAAGCGCCAGTTAGCTGTAAAGACTCATCGCAACCAAGATAAGCATAGAAGTGGTGGTGATTCAAATGTAGACCCTCGTGCGTTCTTAATTCTTGATGACTGTCTTTATGATTCAACTTGGATTCGCGAAGAGTCTACTCGTTATGTATTCATGAACGGACGTCACATTGATCTGATGACAATCATCACTATGCAATACCCACTTGGTATTACTCCAAATCTTCGAACGAATGTTGACTTTATCTTTATTCTGCGTGAGACTATGATTAACAACCGCAAGCGTATCTACGATAACTATGCTGGTATGTTCCCTACTTTTGAAATGTTCTGTCATTTCATGGATGTTTGTACTGAGAATTATGAATGTTTAGTTATCTGCAACGGTGTTGCATCCAATAAGCTAGAAGATCAGGTGTTTTGGTATAAAGCATCTGAGCATCCGCCATTCAAACTATGCGATGATAGTCTTTGGGTTGATAATAAACCGTTCTCCAGTGCTATGTTAGCACAGGATGAATTTGATCCCATGGCTATGAAGAAGAAATCCAATAGTCCTTGGGTTCATGTAAAGAAGGCTGAAAAATAAAATGGATTTTTTTGAATTAAAAACTGTATATGTTACAGGAGTTGCTTGAAGAAGCAACAATGGCTTCCACACACGACGAGATGCTCCCAATCAATCCTCGCTCTGGGGAGATGATCAAGTACATTGACCGAATGCTGTGGGACGCCGGTGTGGAGATCCCTGCGATCATTGTTGACATTATGCACCACCAGGCGGGTTGCACTCGCGGTGCGATCTTCAACGCCGACCGCTCCGTAGACTTCTGGACGGCCCAGTTCAACTGGACCAAGGGGTTTATCTCGGCCAAGAGCGATGACATTGCCCGGCTCAACAAGAAGCTGTTCAAGGCTCGCGACATCCTTCGGGCTAGCTATCCCGACGGAGGCGAGGAGTATTCTCGCATTCTTCGGGAGATTGATGAGGAGTACGAGGTGCGGATTCTCAAGCTGGTGGAGAAGTACAACAAGACGAAGTAGTTCATCACATTTTTTTAAATGTCGCGAGGCGCACCTCCCTCAGCAGGGTGGACTGGCATGCTGATAGCCTGAGAAATATCAGAAGTATCTACAACTCCAGTATCGGCCTTCACATCCTCCAGAGCCTTCCGCTTACGAGCCTCGTTCTCCTTACGCTGAGCCTCAATCTTAGCAGCCTTCTCCTCCTCGAAGAAGATGTCCTTGTTAACCTCGTTCTCCTTGTACTTCCGCATAAGCTCATTGAGCTCCTTGTCAGCATACTCAACCTCAGGCATCATGTGCTCAGACGGGTCCCACGGGAGCCAAGCACCAACCTTTCCGAGATAGAGATTGTCCTTGGGGTAGCGCTTCTGGAGAACCTTAGCAAAGTGCTGAGCCTCCTCCAGATTTCCAAACACACGACGAAGCTTCACACCGCGAACGTTGGTTCGGAAATCAACCTTCTCGGTGAACTCAGACTCCAGATCCTTCTCATTCTTCAGCAGGAAAACCTGATACTGCTCGTGAATATCGGTCTTCTTAATCTCATCATTGTGGACCTTACGGAAATCCTCAAGATCCTTGAAAAGGTCATCAACCTTGAGATTATACTTCTTCGCGATGAAAGCAACATAATGCTCCATTCCCTTAACCTTCCAATCATACTCAAGCCACTCAACGAACTTCTCATTCATAAACTCCTGCTTCTGCTTAATAACCTTCTCCGGTGAAAGGAAAGAAATAATGCAATAACGCTGGGTCGGGATCTCCGGGTCCTCCTCTAGATAATCAATTACAGCTCCATCATCTTCAACTTTGGGAAGGGTCTCGCGAGGCATTTATCTAAAGAACCTATTCTATATGAAAATTCTTAACGCCGTTTACGTCCGCCAAAAGTGAGAGCTGACACGTTTACAGGAGCCTGATCAGAACTAAACTTCAGCTCTCCGGCCGCTTCACGTAATCTATCCTTTGTCATTGCGTTTTCACGAATCGCCTTATTTACGATTTCCCAACCCTTGTTAAAGCTCCGAGTATCGAGAGTTCCATCTTCACGCTGTCCTCTCGCCTGATCCATTATAGATCTGTAAGCCTTCTTATACTCTTCAGTATCTGACTGAGTTGGACCACTGGATTCTACAGCAGTAGAAGATGGAGAAGGAGAAGAAATGGACGTAGATGCCTTGATTCCTAAATCAAAAGTAGGAACAACCCAAGGTTCCTGCATGTATTGCATTATGTAGAATCCTCTGAACAGTAAATTGGCGGCAATAATTGAGAATGCGGCAGTCTCATTTGACTTATCGGTAAATATGAAAGCAAAATATAATTCAAGAAGATAGCCAACAATTAGAATAGCGATAATTATCCACTTAGTAAACTGACCACGGCTCTGGCTTGTAACTGTTAAATAGATAATAAAGCCGATAGCAAGTGCATTAGATAGTCCAGCAACTACTTTGTAGTACTCAGTGTATTCTAGCTTTTCAACAATCTGATTATTAGCAAAAACAATCATTAAAGTACAGAATGCGCCAATGCCCAGTAATATAGCTCCAAACAGTGATACGACGCTACGAGCTGTCGCCATTTATTACTTTAGTGTTAGGAATACATTTTCCTATCCCCAATGTTTGTTGCATCATTATAGGGGCTTTACATCCAGCACAGGGACACTTTGTATGATCAAGCCCAAGTATATGTCCCATTTCATGAGAAACCATATATTGTCTGTAGTCATCTAATCCAAGACCGCTTTTAGAAGCACCGTGAAACCATCTTTCTGCATTTAGGTACATCTTCTTTCCTCCAAGTTCAGCACAAGATAGATTTTTGGGAAGACCACAAACTTTAGAAATAGTTTCGGAACTTGATAACCGAATCAAAACATCTTCATTAGAGGAGACAGGTTCGAATGAGTAGTTGCTCCATCCGTCAGGGTCATTCAAATAGATCATCACATAAAACTGGATTTGTACAGGGTTCCTAATAGAATACTTTTCTCGAACATCGTCGTCAACAACTACACGAAATGTGTAATGCTTTTTCATTATCTACTTAAATTATAAAAATGGCGTCTGTATCTGCTGCAGTAACTATTGCTATGATAGCATTTTTTCTAACACCTGGTCTCTTAATTTCAATTCCTCCTGGGCCCAATAAAAAGTGGATTTCTGGAAGACAAGTTACTTGGCTAAATGCTGCAGTGCATGCCGCCGTAATTGGAGGTGTAGCATTCCTATTCGTACAATAATTTCTCTTCGGAGACTTATAAAATGCCGGAAGCTAAAGCCCCTGCCCCCTCTTTCGATGTCGGTGATCTAGTCGGTCGTGTTGTTAAGTATGCGATTGAGGGTCTTGCGGTTGCTATCGCTGCCTACTTCCTCCCGAAGTTCATGGGTGGCAAGTCCCTCCGCATGTCTGAGATTGGCATGATTGCGATGGTCGCTCTAGCCACCTTCGCGATTCTGGATGTCTACGCCCCCAGTGTTGGAGCTTCCGCGCGGACTGGCGCTGGCTTCGGTATCGGCGCGGGCCTCGTCGGCTTCCCTGCGTAAGCCATAATAATGATCTAAAACTTGCATAGGAAGAATGTCGCCACTTTCACTCGTCCAGATAGAAACATCGCGATATTGAATTCCTTCGCTCACTCGTCTCCCTTCTTTAATAACAACTCTATTGCAAAGACAACACCCATCCGGTGCCTGTACTGTTGAACAACATTCTAGGCATTGGAGTCTCCAAGTTCTAAAGTAATATTTCTGACCCTCATAGACAATCCAAATCATTTAAGTATTTCAGGTTAAAAATCTCTAAATGAAGGAGAAGATCCCGAAAGCAATACGAGAACAAGTATGGATTTCTCACATGGGGCGAAAGTTTGAAGGCAAATGTTTGACTCCTTGGTGTAAAAATACTGTAACTGTGTTTGATTTTCAATGTGGCCATGATCTGCCAGAAAGCAAGGGTGGAACTCTTGATCTTTTGAACCTATTTCCTATATGTGCTCGTTGTAATCTTTCTATGAGTGATAATCATACATTCAAAGAGTGGTGTACTCTTAGCAAACCACTTTCAAAATGGAAGCGTATTTGGTACAAGTTAGTTCCAGAAAAATGGAGGTTGTCCGCTATAAAGGAACGTGGTATAAAATCACACCCAAACCTTATGAACCCGAGAAACAAACATACGAAATTGCGTGGGCTCTTCTTAGAGAACCGACTCTTACCAAAGAGGAGGCGTACCGCAACTGGTACAGGCGCCAGCAAGAAATCGTAAAAGTTTTATATCCTTCGTTTCGTAAAGATGACAAGTGAGATCCTAATCGCTTTCATTGTAGCACTCCTTGTCGTTGCCGTTTCGATAGGTACATATTATGGAGTCAGTGGAATTATGCCTGGTTCTAAATTAGTAGTTTCTGAACCTCCAGTAACTCCTAGTGGAACTGGCCCTAATGAAGCCACGTTTATGATGTTCTATACGACATGGTGTCCTTGGTCTAAGAAAGCTCAACAGCCTTGGGCGTCTTTTAAGGAATCGCTGAAGAACAGTCCGAAGAAATATGGTGGAAAGACGGTTGTATTTGAGGAAATTAATGCAGATGATGATGTTGGAAAAACTGCGCTGTATCAAGTAAAGGCGTATCCTACTTTCAAGTTACAGACGGATAAGAAAGTGTATGAAATGTTAGGAAAGCCGAGTGTCCCTGCTTTCCGCGCTTTCCTGATTAGCGCGCTTGGCCCTGAAAGTTCGTAATTCAGAAGCAGAGTATTCTAAAATTTTATCAATATCTAAGTCATCCAAATCACTTGTGCTAAACAGCCCAGGATATTTGAGATGAAGAATTCCGGGACGAGAATTCGCTTTATATAGTTGAATCATGATAGAGAGATAAATGTTCTGAACATAATCAACAGGCGATATTTTATCTATATTATTGGGTCTCATAGAATCAGCACTCTGCTTGACTAAAGATAGAACTAGAGTTTCTTCATCAATTGGAATTGCAGTTGAAACACAAGGACTGAACGTATCTCCATCTATATAGAGTTGATCGTATAGAACCTGTGGTTTGAATATCCCAGGAATACAACAAGAACATTTAAGAGCATCTAGCAGTGGTACATTTCCAGAAAGAATGGTTGGAGTTCTTTTTGTTATGTTGGAAGTTATGATGTATAAAGGCATCTGAGCATCATTAAGTTTCTTGTTTGAGATATCTACACCTGCTTCTAAAAACATGTCTTTCAAAGTAGATTCAAATAAGTTCATACTAAAAATACCTTTTGATGAAAGAGATTCGGCAAGTTCAATAAAACTTGGTTTTGGAACGACTCTTTCGAACTTTAAGTACTTTCTCATAAGAGGAATTGCGTTGTTAATTGGTAGACCAAATGCAACGTATGATGCTATAATAGATCCAATTGATGACCCATATACGCCTTTTGGAAACATAAGATCCTGATGTTTAGAAAGTTCTTGAAGAGCTCCTATATGAAGAACTCCTTTTACTCCACCACCGCCGAGAGCAAGTCTGTTAAAAACAACAGACATTCTTGTTGGATAGTAAGTAGAGATGCTACGTGCTCGTGACGTATGGGACGAACAGGAGGACCGAAAGCAGAGTCGGATGGCTGCCATGATACCTGTTATTGCTCAAATAGAAGCAAAGATACGGCAACAGGCTATTCATAATTCAAATGCACCGTATATAGTCTATGAAATTCCGAGCTATGTGTTTGGTTATCCTTTGTACTCTATGAAGGAAGCTACTGAATTTCTAGTTTCTGAATTCGCAAAGGCTGGTTATTGGGTTTGGACAGTCCAAAATCATTGTCTTTTTATTTCGTGGCTGAAGCCTGTCAAAACAAAGGATCTTGGGAAACCTATATTAGCTACAAATTAT
>JACCDP010832513.1_pt1 | contig 11418 bp, 8 predicted proteins | sample 7445841 | NCBI WGS metagenome assembly JACCDP01 (sample SAMN15323441, study PRJNA562643) | freshwater metagenome | isolation source: river surface water | place: USA:Blue River Watershed | collected 2017-08-17
GATTACTTGCATTCTTGATTTCTCTGCCAATAATCCTTATTACTGCGCTATTTGTGAAGCTAGAGGACAAAGGCCCGGCTTTCTTTACCCAGACCAGAGTAGGTCTAAATGGTAAGCAATTCACTATTTACAAGCTCCGCAGCATGAAAGTCGGTGCAGAGCTTGAGCATGCCGAACTTCAAGCCACTAAGGCTTCTGTAAACAGCAACATGTTCAAAGATCCCAAAGATCCAAGAGTTACCAAAGTTGGAAGACTCATCAGAAAATATTCAATAGACGAGCTTCCACAGTTTCTCAATGTGCTCAAAGGCGACATGAGCCTAGTTGGCCCTAGACCACCGCTACTTTCTGAGGTTGAGCAGTGGCAACAACATGAGGTGCGAAGACTACTTGTAAAGCCAGGCATCACAGGCCCATGGCAAGTCGGCGGAAGGGCACTTCTTAGCTGGGAAGAGACAGTCGCAATAGATCTTGCTTATGTTGAGAACTGGACTATTTTGACCGATATCGCCATTGTTTTCAAGACGTTGATCATCATAGTCAAGGGTAGTGGAGCTTTTTGATGTTGGAGACTCAGAAAGCTAGATCCCAAAATCAGGTTTACATTCTAAACCCCTACGTACCTGCGTATAGGGTGAAATTTTTTACAGACTTAGAGGCAGCTTTAAGAAAAAAAGACATCACTCTTACTCTCTTAACAGGTAGACCCAAAATTAGTTTTCGGCGGAGAGAGGATTCCGCAAGCGTGCCCTTTCATCACGAGAAGAAACAGTTAAATCTCTCTATTCTCAGATTTAATTTTAGATATCTTCGTGTTGGTCGCGACTTGTCAGGAGCAAAAGCGGTTGTATACGAATTCTCAATCACTAATTTGAATACTTGGCTCGCATTGATTGGCCGTCGCTACCACAAGGTTATGATTTGGGGGCACGGCCCTGGTTACCTCTCTCGAGAAAACCGCGTGAGGCTTTTTCTTCAAAGGCAAATGGCCATTAGAGCTGATCATGTTCTTACGTACACAGAAGAGGGAAGAAAAAGAACTATTGCTCTGGGAGTTAGCCCCAAAAAGGTGACATCTGTAAATAACACAATAGATACAAGTCCTATAACAGCAGGAATAAAAGGTCTCAGCGACAGTGAGATTAAGGCATTTTTAGTAAGACATTCACTTTCGCCAAATAATAAAGTATTCGCGTATATCGGGGCGCTCGACTCAACTAAGCGAATCTCGTTTTTAGAAAAATTATTGGATGAACTTTGGTCGATTGATCAGACAACCAGGCTGATTGTAGGTGGGGCTGGACCGCTAAAATACAAGCTCAAGAAATCCATAGAACGGGGCCAAACCATCTATCTAGGCAGGGTCCAGTCCGAGGGCAAGGCTATCCTTTCAAAAACTGCCTTAGGGATCATAAACCCCGGCAATACAGGCCTGGTCGCAGTAGATGCACTGGCCATGCGAGTACCTATTTTCGGTACCGACACTCTATCTAGTCCGGAAAAAGGTTACCTGACCGAAGGCAATTCCTTTTACACTTTGCCCAACGACCCCAAGCAATTTGCGATTGAACTTCTTGATTTGATTAGAACCAAAAGTTTGGTCAAAGTCTCTGGTCAAATACCAATGCATCAGGACTTCGTTGATAAGTTTGCGCGCGAAATCGAAAATAAAGTACTTTCTTCAAGAAAGACGAAACTTTTGTGGATCACAAATTTGCCTGCTCCTTATAGACTAAGCCTTTTTGAGAGCCTTTCAGAAAAATTTGAGCTGACAGTTGGGTATACAGGCTGGAGGGCTGAGGGACGTTCTTGGAAAGCAGGAGGTCCTCAGAATGACAGGTATGACACAGTCCAAGTAGGGAGACTGTTTGGTATTGGGCGAATTAAGATGCCCTTTTCCAACTCAAGAATGAGAAACGTTATCTATGGCTCGGATTTTGTTGTAGTGGGCGGTTGGCATTCGCCAGCTTTCATGAATGCGTTGAAGCTAGCAAAAAGAAATAAGATCTCTTCCGCCCTATGGTTTGAATCTACATTGGACTCGGCGAGATTTAATGCAGGCCCAATTGCCGTCTTAAGAAAGTACGCTTTTTCTATACCTAATGTCATCCTTGTCCCAGGCAGCGCAGCTAAGACAGCAGCGTTGTTGTATTCAGGAGGCAAAGCGCCTATCTTCGAATTAACGAACCCAATTAGTAAAACATACCTCGAAGCTGAAGCATCCAATTCAACGAGTTTGGATTCAAGAGGCACCAAATACCTTTTCTTCGGGAGATTACTTGGGTTAAAAAAAATCAACCTTCTTATCTCAGCGTTTGAGGAAGTAGCAAGGGATTGGGATCGCCTAACAATTGTCGGAGACGGGCCCCGAGAAAACAAACTTAAAAATCAAGCTGCAAGGAGCTCTAAAAGCGACCAGGTTTTCTTTCAGCCCGCCGTTCCTGATTCACAAGCACTAGGCATCTACAATCAACACGATGTTCTGGTGTTGCCTTCAAGCCGAGAAGTTTGGGGAATGGTTATAGCAGAGGCTCTAGTCCTAGGGCTAAGGGCTATAGGCTCTTCATCTGTTGGTGCTTCAAAAACATTCTTAAAATTCTCAACTTTTCAAATGTTTCAAAGCGGTTCAGTTCATGCTCTGGCAGCAGCCTTAGACGCGGCTCGTGTGCCTGTGAAACTATCGGTTAGCGAGAGAAGAGAGCTTCTAAATCTGAACTCTCCAGAAGTTTTTTCTTCGAAGTTGTCAAGGGTCATAAACGATTTCTTAAAAGGTAAATAATGAATAGAGATTGGCAGTGAAAATTCTCCATGTGCTCACGTTCATAGATCTGAAACGAAGCTACGGCGGGCCGGTAACAGTCGCTTACCAGCTGGGCGAAGCACAAATGAGGCGCGGAGATGATGTAAGAATATTCGCACTCGGTATCAAGGGACAGGGCAGCACCTTAAAAAATCAGTCGTCAGTTGAAACAATAATATTTCCAGCAAAACATCTTTTTGGCATTAGTAGGTTCAGCACATTGATTAGCTTTAAAGCGATGTTATGGCTAAAGAGACATGCAAGAAATTTTGATGTTGTTCATTTTCATTTTTCAAAAGATCTTTTTCAGGTTTTATCAGCGATAGTAGTCAGGGCGATAGGGGTAAATTACGTCATTCAAAGCCACGGAATGCTTACAACAACTAGCAGGCATCCATTTATTGATTGCCTGTTCAGGCCTTTGTTGAATAACATAATCCGACATTCCCAGCGTCAATTTGCTTTAAACGACGTAGAGTCTCATCAACTCATTGCTAGGGATTGGTTTAGGAACGGACATGTCATTGGGAACGGCATCGTATTCCCTGCTTTACGGCCAAGCTTAGACGTCACACGGAAAAAAGTTGTTTTCCTTTCAAGGCTTCACTCAAGAAAGAACCCGATTCTCTTTGTGGAGGCTGCCAAATATTTTCTTGGCCAGAATTATGGTGACTTCGACTTTGTTCTGGCTGGCCCAGATGGAGGAGAAGGTGAAACCGTAAGTAGAGCAATTGCCGATTATGGTTCTGAACGCCTAACCTATATTGGTGCACTTACGCATAATCAGGCAAACAATTTTCTAGAAGAGGCTACGCTTTTGGTTCTTCCATCCATAAACGAACCTTTTCCAATGGTGGTTCTAGAAGCGCTATCCTTTGGTGTCCCAGTTGTTGTGACTAACAGCTGCCACATCGCGGACTTAATAATCGAAAATGACTTGGGGTTAGTTAGCGAGCCAAATCCTGTTGCCTTGTCTTCCGCAGTGCATTCACTAATTGAGAGGAATTTTCAAAAAAAGGAAATTCAGCTTAGAGCCAAATCAGTGTTTGACATCGATTTGGTTGCTAGTAAGTTTAATGACTCTTATCAGACAGGAAATTAGAATGTATCTGCTAATCCAAAGCAACCTTCATGGCCATAGGGCTGAGCACATAGAGCATCTAATCAATACTAAAAAGGTTGAGTTAGCTGGCTATGCCATTTGGGTTAATGACGCAGAGAAGTCGTCGGTTGAGGACAGATTTCAGGGGAAAGAAGGCTATTTATTCTGCCAAACAGGGCCTACGGACAGTTTAAGGTTGAAAGAAATTTATAATACCTACAACAATCTCAAAGTCATATTTCTCGATGGCGATCGAGTATTGCCATTCCTATGGCAAAACTTCATTATTTTTCGGAATTTTCCTACGACAGTTCTCCTAACGCGCATCAACTTTCCAGGCTTTAAGAAGTTTAGGCCTCTAGTTGTCTTTTGGGGCAAAATGTTTTTGGCCTGCAGCCTGCAAATTTTGTCGATTGCTAAAATAAAAAAAATGGTTGTACTTGAAAAGTCAACCAGAAAAATGTTCGGGCAAGTAAGAGACCCTTTAATGAAGCCAGTTTATGTGGCTAAAAAGAATTCTAATTTAGGCTCGGGGCTAAAGAGTATAGGAATTGTAGGAACAATCGACCCCAGAAAGTCAATCCACTTGGCGGCGCAAGCTCTTGATTATCTTGGCCCCGACTTCCAGCTGAAGCTGTCCGGTGAAGTGACCCCAGACTTTACAAAACCCCTTGAAATTTTAGTAAGTCATAACTCAAAAGTTCACGTGGATAATCGCCACCTCTCGGAAGAGGAAATAGTAGAAGCCATTTCCGGCTTGGATTGTTTTTTAGTTCTATTGCAAAATAACTTGCCCAGCGGCACAATTCTCAGAGCGTTAAGTCTTGGAGTCCCAGTTGTTGTAGGTGGAGCTAAGGTCTTGCAAAAAGTGGTTTGGACTTATCCAAATTTAGCGGTTTGGACTGATCTCAATCCAGGTTCAATAGCAAAATCGGTGGCGAAAGCATTAGAAATGGAGAGAGTTCCCGCAACTGGTCTACCCACACCTGCGGATTTCGCTTCAGACCTTTTGGAAAGCAAATAATGTACAAACAGTTAATCGGTGGGATTAGCGGCCTTGTTTCTGCAAATGCCACAGCGCAATTTATTCAGCTAACTATATTTGTGTTTCTCGCGAGAACTTTGGGTCCACAAGAATTCGGTTGGTTAGTTATGGCACTGCTAATCTCGAATTTAGGAACTGTAATAATTGACTTTGGCTCCAGCACCTATTTCACTCGGGAACTAGCTTTCGACCGTGTTTCAATTGAATTGTTTTCTTCCTCCCTTATTCTCCGAGTGTTGATCTTCGGGTCAGCACTCCTAGTGGGATCTCTTTTTCTGTATTCATGGGATTATCAAGCTGGCGCAGGTATATGTCTCGTAATCTTAACTCAATACACATTTCAAGCCATCCAGGCCGTACCCAAAAGCCGAAATAAGACTGGTTGGCTAGGTTTAGGTATCATTGCGGACCGAGTTGTCTGCCTAGTTGTCATTCTGGCGTTTCAAAGCGTGCAACCAGTAACTGTATGGAATGCGCTGAGTTCCTGGTCAATAGGCCAAATTTGTGGAATCGCCATAATCGTAGCAATGCACTATAAAAATCAGGTTTCTCTGAAAATTAGAAATCTAGATTCGGCGTTCAATTTCCGGGCTTTTAGACATTTGGGCTTCTTCTCCCTTGCAAATATAGCTACGACTTTTGATCAGATCATCCTTGGTTGGGTTGGGGGAACTCAGCAAACAGGCCTATACGGAGCTGTTGCCAAATGGTTTACACCGCTTGGTTTGCTCAGTTCATCTATAAGCACAATCTCGTCGAATTACGCGGCCAAGCATTCGGACTCTCCTTGGGAAGCAATTAAGAGGCAGAAATTTCTATGGATTTCCATGGTTACCTTAGCGGTGATTGTTGCTCTGAGCGGCCCCTGGCTGGTATTCAGTGTTGATTTTCTGTTGGGGGCTGCCTACGAGAACAGCAAAAATCTCATCCCATTCCTGGCCATAACTGCGGCACTCACTTTTCTAAATCTGCCTTTCGGAGCATTATTACAGTATTTCGGAAACGAGAAATTTGTTTCAAAGGTGGTAACGATAACAGGGTTAGTGTATTTGCCGCTCGTCCTACTAGTTTTGAGTGCTTGGCCAATTAATGCAGCACTCAACATGACCTACTTACAAATCGCCCTACAAGCAACAATCAATTTAGCTTTTGTTTCAAAGTTCTTTACTCGTAGGGAAAAAAGTGGGGTCTAACTTACCCAATAAATGATCTGATGATTACGTGGGTTAGTCAGCAATTCAATTCTAAATCTCAGATTCAAGAATTTTTCACCTAACATAATATCTTCGCTAAGGGTAAACCTTTATTGTTGCTGCCTCTCTCACCCACTAAGCTGTTCCGTCTTTGTTTTCTGCAATCTAGCTAGAGCGAATGTAGAAAGAATGAGAAAAACCAATGCAGCCGAGGCTTGAAGAAGTGAACCACGGAGAATAATTACAAGATAGATTGTGGCGGGGAAATATAGTGGCATTTGTGAATACGCACCAGACTCGAATCTCAGATCAAATTTATAAAATGACCTCCCAATTAAGTAGAAAATAATTGCTAGTCCAACGAGCGAAAAACTGATTAGGGTTTCCACCCAAAGAGGAGCTGAAAGATTGGTAAATGTGTAACCTTTATACAAACCCAAAAGCCTCCCTGTATCTAAGGGCTTGTCTGGCCAAACAGATCTAGGTATAAAAAATAGCAATGGCCCCAGAAACTGATTTGAAACGCTTACTCCTGTGGACCTCAGATATTCAATTCCATTTACTAGCTGAGAAAATGCATCAAAGTCACCCGATGCTAAGTATTCCTCAGCTGGAGGGATCGACCATGATGCGCCTTTTCTTCTAAAGGCGTTTAGAAGTGGAAGAATCACCAATACTGAACTAACTAAAGTCAATTTGGCTAATTGAGGAAATTTGCGAATCACTGGTTCGGCGAGAGCCAGAGCAATAGAGCCGTAGACTGTCAAGAAAATGTACCTACCTGACGCAATCGGGTTTGCTGCAGCTAGAGCGGGAAGCCCTGCAAGTACTAGCAGAAAGCCTCTATTTAGATGACCCCTAACTCTAGATAGCTGGATCAAGGAAATCGTTGAAATAACGCTTAAAGTCCACGTAAGACTAAACAATAACTCGGGGAGAAAATTGCTTTCTATTGTGGAAGCAATAGCGATAGCTTTGCTTTCTCTATCCAGAAACAAATTGGTCGGTCCTATTAGGCCTAGATAGATCGCAAACACGAGCCAAGAAGATATAATTATTGTCGCGAGTCGACTTGTAGATATGGACGAGCCAAAAAATCTGTTCATATTTTTGGCTGGAGCTTTTTTAGATTGGTGATGCCCTAGCTGGTAAGCAAGAATCCCTAGGAGCGCAACTCCAACCGCTTCTGGGACTAAACCAGAATCAACTCCTAGAGTGGTCGTTACATTCGCTCCAGATATTGTTTGTACAAATGGTGCAATTCCCAACCACAAATAGGAAAAAAACCAAATTATGAAATCGAGTAAATTTATTTCATCTGATGACAAATTGATGGCGAGAAATAAAGCAGAGTAAATAATTAATCCGGCCAACAGTATCGCATTTGTGGGATTATCCCATGTGTAACCAGTTGAAAGCACAAAATATATTGGTACAACGAAACCTAGTGTCAGGAAGGCGCCCAATCGGTAACTAGACGCTTGAAATCGTCGCCCGATTATGCGCCGACTTCTAATCAAAGCGCCGGCCTCTCCCCAGAATTTCTCCAGGTGGCAAAGATCTTGAGAGTACAGCGCCAGCGGGGACGATTGCAGACTGACCCACAGTTGTCCCGGATGTAATAATTGCGCGACTGCAGATCCAGACGCCTGGTTCAATTACTACTGGGCTCGTCGATAGACCCATGTCTGTTCTGAAGTTGTGCGTACCCGTTGTGATAAAGGTCTCCTGAGAAATGCAAACGTCGTGACCGATTGTTACTTTGTCTTGGTTGTGAATCCAGACACCTTCCCCAATCCAAGAGTCATTTCCAATCTCAAGATTCCAGGGAAACTTTACCCTTAGCCTTGGTCTCAATATAACCCCTTGACCTATTTTTGCCCCAAAAACTTTCAAGGCTATTCCTCTAATTCTGGAACTTAGCTGAAGAGGGTTGGTGACAAACAAATACTCAACAAGTATCCAAAGCAAAAGAACCGGAATCGGTTTAGTCCAAGCTTGTTTACTTCCAGGAGCGTCACTTAGAGGTATTACTTTTGGAAGCTTTTTGTTTGTCATCAGCGTCACCTAACCTTAGACTTTTTAGTATGCATGATGAGCCCGAGATTATCATAGTCGGAATTAATTTCTGGCCTGAGCCGACGGGGAATTCTGTTTACACAAGTGACTTGGCAGGAGCCTTAGCCGAAAAATTGAAAGTTAGGGTAATTACCGGTGTCCCGCATTACCCTTGGTGGCGAAAACAAAAAGACGTCAATGACGACGATTTTCTTCAGGGGAAATCTAACATTGAATTGTTGAGAAGAGACCATTTTGTACCTCAAAAACACACAAACTTTTTACGTTTTCTCATGGAACTCTCATTCGGATTACGAGTTGTGATTTTGGGAAAGCTAAAATCTCCAAGAATCCTTCTCATTTCACCAGCTATGGTTTCATCCGCTTTAGTTTTGCTATTCCTAAAATTGAGTAGAAAAAAAACTAAGGTTTCATTTTGGGTTCAAGACTTGTACGAACAAGGTCTCCAGGAAACTCAAACTTCGTCAGTGACAGCTTCTCGCATAATAGCCAAAATTGAGAACTGGTCTTTAGAAAACTCTGACAGAGTAATCTTCCCGCACAACAGTTTCTTGCAAGCAAAACTGAGTACTGGTCTAAAATTTAAGGACGTCTCCATTCTCCCTAATTGGAGTCAGTTTAATTTCAATCCAACTGAGGATGCCGTTGAAGTTAGGTCGAAATTTGGGCTTGGTGACAAGAAATTAGTGCTTCACATAGGCAACATGGGGGTTAAGCAAGGTTTAGAAAATGTCGTTGAGGCCGCAAAAATGGCAGAACGACGGAAGGAAAATCTCATCTTCGTTTTGGTCGGATCAGGAAACCAACTCGAACTATTGAAATCAGTGGCGGCAGACTGCCAGAGCATAGTCTTCATACCTCCTGTCCAGGAACAAGACTTGTCAAATCTTTTGTCCGCCGCCGACATCCTCTTGGTTAATGAGAAACCAGGAGTGAAACAAATGTCAATTCCAAGTAAATTAACAACTTACTTTCAGACTGGTAAGCCAGTGCTGGTTTGCTCGGAACAGAATTCGCTGGCTGCACTTGAAGTCGTCAATAACCACATAGGTTCTTGGGTTAGGTCCGGCAACCCAGAGGCTCTTCTAAACGCGCTCCTTGGAATGAATTTAGATTCAGGCAAGGAAATGGCGTTAAGGGCACAATCATATGCAACGAACAACCTTTCTAGACGAGCTGCATTAGAAAAGTTTGTCAATCTGTTGATTTTTGAATAGATTCAAGAAATAAGTCATTTTATACCGTCCAGGTATGTTCATATTGAACTCGATGTAATCTATTTTTCTCTAGACGGATATCTCTAATTTTGGTTATCAAGAAACGCAGACACTATCCGCCACTAATCGCTTTCAAGAACGCCTCCAGTCTTCACGGATTTCGCTGAGAAACAAACTTTGTAATATGGGCAGGTTTCGCTTCACAATTGAGTAAGACTAACCGCACTTGATTGTTAGATTATTCGTCTGTTGTGGTCAGCAGGCAACTGGGTTAGACTGGGCGACAGGAGGTAACTAATGAAAGCTGCTTTAGTTCTGGGTGGTGGAGGTTTTATAGGCAGCCACATGGTTAAGAACCTAAAAAGCCGGGGATACTGGGTTCGTTCTGTAGATCTGAAGTATCCCGAGTTTTCCACAACTACTGCTGACGAATTTATTATTGGTGACCTAAGGAATCAAGATCTTGTGTCTCAGGTAGTTTCGAATCAAGGCAAAATCTTTGATGAGATTTACCAATTCGCCGCCGACATGGGTGGTGCGGGATATATTTTCACTGGTGAACACGATGCCGACATCATGCATAACTCAGCAACTATAAATCTAAATGTTTTGAATGCGGTTACAAAAGATTACGGGCACTCTAAAAAGTTTCCAATAGTTTTTTATAGCAGTAGCGCATGTATGTACCCTTCCTATAACCAAGAGGATCCTGATAATCCACTTTGTACAGAGGATTCTGCTTATCCTGCTAATCCTGATAGTGAGTATGGTTGGGAGAAGCTCTTCAGTGAAAGACTTTATCTCGCATATCACAAGAATTACGGGGTCCCGGTGAGAGTCGCCAGGTTCCACAACATATTTGGGCCCGAGGGTACTTGGCGCGGAGGCAAGGAGAAAGCACCTGCAGCAATCTGTAGAAAAGTGATCCTGTCCGATGGTGAAATTGAGATTTGGGGTGATGGAAAGCAAACAAGATCATTTCTTTTCATTGACGAATGTATAGAGGCCGTCTCAAGACTTATGGAATCTGACTTTATCGGTCCAGTCAACATAGGCTCTGAAGAGATGGTGACTATCAACAAACTTGTCGAGATTGTGTGCTCCATCGAGGGAAAAACTGTTCTCGTTAATCACATTGACGGTCCGACTGGGGTAAGGGGCCGCAACTCGGATAATACCCTCATCCGAGAAAAATTGAGCTGGGACTACCAGCTCCCACTCGCCAAAGGTATAGAGAAAACTTATCATTGGATAAAAACGCAGATTGATCAAAATTAGTCTTCTTATACTCTCGTATAAGTGAATTTTCTTGATAAAAACATCCGACAAACCCTAGGAAAAACGAGCTCGTAGAAAAACAAGACCCATCAAGAAATCGGTAATTGAGTCGTAAGGCAGATAATAATATATCTCCTGAAATTGCATCTAAGCGGTTGGGCTGTTACCTCAACGTTGCAAAGTTACTTTTTTCTTTTTGATTGACACAGAGGCCCACAAATCATCGGATTCTGAAAAAGGGTCAACTGGAAATCGTCATTCAGCGACTCCATATAACCTGTCCCCAGCATCGCCTAGACCTGGAACTATGTAGCCGACTTCGTTTAGTTTTTCATCTAGTGCGCCTAGTACTACTTTGACGTCTTTGTCGCCAACATGTGCTTCAACTGCAGCTAGGCCTTCAGGTGATCCAATTAGACAGATGCAGGTAACATCTGTGGCTCCTCTTTGGAATACATAATCTATAGAGTCCATTAGTGTCCCACCGGTAGCTAACATCGGGTCAATGATGTATACCTGACGATTGGTTAGATCTTCTGGTAGTCGATTTGCATATGTATAAGGTTGGAGAGTCTTTTCATCTCTTTTGATACCTAAGAAACCAACCTCTGCTGTTGGCAATAACTTGACAATGCCTTCCAGCATTCCCAATCCTGCACGCAGGATTGGGACAATGATTGGTCTTGGTTTTGAGAGCTTTAGCC
>JACCDP010608921.1_pt1 | contig 11417 bp, 8 predicted proteins | sample 7445841 | NCBI WGS metagenome assembly JACCDP01 (sample SAMN15323441, study PRJNA562643) | freshwater metagenome | isolation source: river surface water | place: USA:Blue River Watershed | collected 2017-08-17
CAAAGCGGGGTAGAGGGATTGGTAGGTTTCCAAGGCTTGCAGTGCCTTGTCTTGGTCTTCAATCAAGGGCAAAAGCGCTTGGCCCAGGCAAAACAAATTCCAGTAAGCGATTTGCGGTTGACGGGCATAGGCATAACGCCCTTGGTGATCCGAGTGGTTGCAAATGTGCGCGGGGTCAAATCCGTCGAGAAATTGGAACGGACCGTAATCGATGGTCAGACCCAACAAGCTCATGTTGTCAGTGTTCATGACGCCATGACAAAACCCCACCGCTTGCCATTTGGCCAACATCACTGCGGTCAGTCGCGTGATGTCCGCCAGCAAAGCGGTGTACCTTGAAGGGCCGTCTTCCACTTGGTTCAAGTGGGGGAATTGCGTGTCAATCAAAAAATCGACCAGTGATTTCAGTGCCTTGATTTCGCCGTTGGCCGCGAAATGTTGCAAATGGCCAAACCGCAAAAAACTCGGCGCAACGCGCGTCACCACGGCCGCGGTTTCCATCTCTTCGCGCAACACACGGTCTGGCGAGCCCACCAAGGCCAACGCGCGGGTGGTGGGAATTCGCAAGCCGTGCATGGCTTCGCTGCATAAAAACTCTCGGATACTGGAACGCAACACGGCACGGCCGTCACCCATGCGAGAGTAGGGCGTTTTGCCTGCGCCTTTGAGTTGAATTTCTTGCGCGCCGAGGGGTGTCTCAATCACCCCCAAGGACAGTGCCCGACCATCTCCTAATTGCCCAGCCCACACGCCAAATTGGTGGCCGCTGTAAACACTGGCACAAGGTTGACTGCCGTCGGCAACGGCATTGCCGGACAACACGTTCAACAGGTGGTCATCAAAGGCATCATCAGACCAACCCCATGCTCGGGCCAATGCATGGTTCTTGGCAACCCAGTGAACCTCACGCAGTGCGCTGGGGTTCACGGTTGTGTAAAACCCAGTCCCCAATGTGTCAAAAGGGTGTCGCCATTTCAAGCCGCGGGGCTGTTTGAGAGATTCCTGCATATGACAATTGTGCACAATACGCGAAACAACGCGCACAGCAGTGCCATTCAAAGGAGACGCCCATGCTGGGATTGATGCAGCAACAAACCTTGTTGATATCCGACATGATTGAATTCGCCGAGAAACACCACGGCGACACCGAAGTCATTTCAAGGCGCGTAGAGGGTGACATTCACCGCAGCAATTGGGCCACCATCGCTGCCCGCGCTCGGCAAGTGGCCAACGGTTTAGACCAATGGAAAATCGCCCAAGGTGACCGTGTCGCCACACTGGCTTGGAACGGTTATCGACACCTTGAGCTGTATTTCGGGGTCAGCGGCAGCGGCCGCGTGCTTCACACCTTGAACCCCAGATTGCACCCCGAACAAATCACTTGGATCGTCAACCACGCTGAAGATACCGTGCTGTGTTTTGACCTGAGCTTTTTGCCCATCGTTCAAAAAATTCACCAAGACTGCAAAACCGTCAAGCATTGGGTGGCCATGTGCGACCCGGACAAGTTACCCAGCGACAGCGGCATCCCCCATTTGGTCAGTTACGAAAGTTGGATGGGTCAGCAATCCCACCAATACGCATGGCCAGCGCTGGATGAAAACACCGCCTCTTGCATGTGCTACACCAGTGGCACCACGGGCAACCCGAAAGCAGCCCTCTACAGCCACCGCTCCACCTTGTTGCATGCATACGCCTGTGCATTGCCTGATGTGATGTGCCTTTCCGCCCGCGACAGCATTCTGCCGGTGGTACCCATGTTCCATGTCAACGCATGGGGACTGCCTTACAGCGCCGCCATGGTGGGCGCGAAACTGGTGTTTCCCGGCGCGGCGCTGGACGGCAAATCGGTTTATGAATTGCTTGAATCAGAAAAAGTCACGCTGGCAGCAGGGGTGCCCACGGTCTGGCAAATGTTGTTGGCGCATTTGAAATCGGGTGGTCTGCGTTTCAGTCACCTGACCCGCACGGTGATTGGCGGCTCGGCCTGCCCCCCCGCCATGATCCAGGCTTTCAATGACGAATATGGCGTGGAAGTGTTGCACGCTTGGGGCATGACCGAGCTCAGTCCCTTGGGCACACTTTGCACTTTGAAGAACAAGCATTTGGCATTGCCTGCGGCAGAGCAAATGAAGATTCGCCTCAAGCAAGGGCGCGCCATTTTCGGCATCGATTTCAAAATCGTGGACGATCAAGGCAAGGAACAGCCCAACGACGGCAAGGCCTATGGCGACTTGTTGGTGAAAGGGCCTTGGGTCATCAAAGCGTATTTCAAACAAGAAGGTGCCTCGCCGTTGCAAGACGGTTGGTTTCCCACCGGCGATGTCGCCACGGTCGACCCCGATGGTTTCTTGCAAATCACCGACCGCAGCAAAGACGTGATCAAGTCTGGCGGCGAATGGATCAGTTCGATCGATGTCGAAAACATCGCCATGGCACATGCCGATGTGGCCATGGCGGCGTGCATTGGCATGCCGCATCCCAAATGGGACGAGCGCCCGATCGTGGTGGTGGTCAAAAAAGCCGATGCCAAAGTGGGGCGGGATGAACTCTTGAAGTTTTACGAGGGAAAAATTGCCAAATGGCAAATACCGGATGATGTGGTGTTTGTTGAGAGCATCCCCTTGGGCGCGACTGGCAAAATGCTGAAAACGCGTTTGCGCGAGCAGCTAGCTGGCTACCAGTTACCCGCATAAAACCTGAATGTGACCACGGTTTTAGGGGTAACCCTAGCAGGGTCAACCCGAAAATCCGTTAGGCTTGATCGTCTATGAATGAGGAGAAAAGAATGCTTTTTCGCAAATTAGGTATGGCCTTGGTATTGACCAGTTTCTGTGTTGCCGCAACGGCTCAAAAGGGCGAAACTGTCAAGATTGCTTGGATCGACCCATTGTCTGGCCTGATGGCCCCGGTCGGTTCTAACCAACTCAAATCCTTGCAATACCTCGCCGAGGAATACAACAAGGGCAATGCGGCTGGTGTCAAATTTGAAATCATCGGTTTGGACAACAAACTCAGCCCCGCTGAAAGTCTGAACCAACTCAAATCGGCCATGGACCAAGGGGTTCGTTACATCACCCAAGGCAATGGTTCCTCGGTGGCGGGTGCGCTGGTGGACGCGGTCAACAAACACAACGAGCGCAACCCTGGCAAAGAAATCATCTTCCTCAATCACTCTGCGGTGGACCCCGACCTGACCAACAACAAATGCAGCTACTGGCATTTCCGTTTTGACGCCGACACCTCCATGAAAATGGAAGCCCTGTCCACTTTCATCAAGGACATGCCCGAGGTCAAAAAAATCTACCTGTTGAACCAAAACTATTCGCACGGACAACAAGTGGTCAAGTACGCCAAAGAGACCTTGAGCCGCAAGCGCCCTGACATCCAAATCGTCGGTGAAGATTTGCATCCACTGGCTCAGGTGCGAGACTTTGCCCCCTACATTGCCAAAATCAAAGCCTCAGGCGCGGACTCTGTCATCACCGGCAATTGGGGTTCCGACCTGGCCTTGCTGGTCAAAGCCGCCAACGAAGCAGGTTACTCAGGCAAGTTCTTCACTTACTACACCGGCGTGACCGGCACCCCCACGGCCTTGGGTCAAGGGGCAGCGGGTCGGGTCTACCAAGTCTCCTATGCCCACTACAACATGACCGGGCCGATGGCCAAATACCGCGATGGCTTCAAAGCCAAATTCAATGACGATTTGTACACCGGCTCCATGATCAGCATCTTCGATTTGCTCACGGGTGCCATGGCTCAAGCCAAGTCCACCGACCCGGTCAAAGTCGCTGCAGCCATGCACGGCTTCAAATTCAAAGGTTTCAACGGTGACATGGAAATGCGCAAATTTGACCACCAGTTGCAACAAACTTTGTTTGTCACGGTTTGGCAAAAAGCTGACAAAAAATTCCCTTACAGCCCTGAAAACACAGGCATGACATTGGCGCCCGTCAAAACGTTCGAGCCCTATGTGTCCAGCACGCCGACCAGTTGCCAGATGAAAATGCCTTGACGTGACCTCTTTGTTGTACCCGCCTGCCTTCTGGCGTTCTTTGCGCGTTGACTTTGGACATTGAGCATGGAATTCTTTTTCATTTCCATGTTGAATGGCCTGAGTTATGGCTTGCTGCTGTTCATGCTGAGTTCAGGCCTGACCCTGATTTTCAGCATGATGGGTGTGCTCAATTTCGCCCATGCCAGCTTTTACATGCTCGGCGCTTACTTCGGTTACACCTTGAGCGGGGCCATCGGCTTTTGGCCAGCCCTCGTGTTGGCGCCCATCCTCACTGGCGCGGCCGGCGCCTTGTTTGAAAGCCAAGTGCTCAGACGGGTTCACAAAATGGGCCATGTCTCAGAGTTACTGGTGACGTTTGGTTTGTCCTACATCGTGTTGGAAGTCGTGCAATTGGTATGGGGGCGGGTGGCGGTTGATTTCACGCCGCCGGCTTTGTTACAAGGCCCGTTGTTCACGCTGATCAACCATTCGACCCAAGGTTTGTCGCTGGTCTCCGGCGCGGCAGGTGCAGCTTGCCAGTCTGCAGATGCCGCGGTTCGCATCATTTGCTCACCGTTTCCTGCCACGCGGGGTTTCATCATGGTCACTGCGATCGGCATGATGGTGAGTTTGTGGTGGGTGCTGACCCGCACCCGCGCGGGGTTGATCATTCAAGCGGCGCTCACGCACCCCGAAACGGTTGAAACACTGGGACACAACGTGCCCCGTATCTTCATGCTGGTGTTTGCCATGGGCACCGGCTTGGCTGGCTTGGCGGGTGTCATTGGTGGCTTTACTTTCATCACCGAGCCCGCCATGGCCGCCACCGTCGGTTCGGTCATTTTTGTGGTGGTGGTGGTTGGTGGCATGGGGTCGCTCAGTGGTGCATTTCTGGCGTCTTTGTTGATCGGCGTGATCCAAACTTTTGCCGTGGCAGTGGACTATTCCATTTTGCAATTGCTGGCAGACATCGGCGTCAAACTCTCAGCCAACGCGCAACACAACACCATGCTGCAACTCTCGGTGTCGCAAATTGCGCCCGTGCTGCCCTATTTGTTCCTCGTGTTGATTCTGATTTTCCGACCACGTGGTCTTTTGGGTAAACGCGATGCCTGAACACATTACGCCATTTTCTTTCGCGCGCTCCACCAACCTGGTGTGGGCATTGTTCGCTGTGTTGTTGGTCCTGGCCCCTTGGGTGTTCACCAGCAATTTGTCCATGACGATGATGTCGCAAATGGGCATCGCCATCATCGCTTGCTTGTCCTACAACATTTTGTTGGGGCAGGGGGGCATGCTGAGTTTTGGCCACGCGGTGTACAGCGGCATGGGAAGCTATTTCACCATCCATGCGTTGAACATGCTTGGCCAAGGCACGCTGCATTTGCCCGTGTCCTTGTTGCCCTTGGTTGGTGGCCTGGCCGGCATGGGCTTTGCCGTGTTGCTGGGGTATGTCACCACGCGCAAATCGGGCACCACGTTTTCCATGATCACATTGGGCATGGCTGAATTGGTGTTCGCCATGTCGCTGATGTTTTCCGAGTTTTTCGGTGGCGAAGCAGGTGTCTCAGGCAACCGCGTGGTGGGCGACGCGTTCATGGGCATCAATTTTGGTCCTCAACGTCAGGTTTATTATTTGATCGCCGTCTACACATTCATCAGCATGGGGCTGCTGTATGCGCTCACGCAAACGCCTTTGGGCAGGATTCTCAACGCCGTGCGAGACAACCCAGAGCGAGTGGAATTCATTGGCTACAACACACAGCAAGTCCGCTACCGCGCCTTCATCATCGCTGGGTTTTTCGCGGGCATCGCCGGCGGTTTGGGCGCGCTCAATTTTGAAATTGTCACCGCCGAAGTCGTTGGTCCGGCGCGATCAGGGGCCTATTTGTTGTTCACGTTTCTCGGCGGCGCGACTTTCTTTTTCGGGCCAGTTCTGGGCGGCATTTTGATGGTCTTGGCTTTCGTGCTGTTGTCCGAACTGACCAAAGCTTGGCTGCTGTATTTGGGTTTGATTTTCTTGTTCATGGTGGTGTATGCGCCCGGTGGTTTTGCGGCCTTGATCATGGTCAACCTGCGCATCATCAAAGCCGGGGCATTCGCTCGCTTGCTCAGCGGCTACGTCGGCCTGTTGGCTTCGGGCCTGTTGATGCTGGCTGGTGCCAGTGCCTTGATTGAAATGGTCTACCACATGCAATTGAATGCCGCGCTCAGTTCTCAATTGGTGTTTGCCGGTGTGACACTGGACACGCATGACAGCAGCCATTGGCTGGTGGGCAGTGCCTTGTTATTGGCTGGTTTGGCCATGTTTGAATGGCAACGTCAACGTTTCATGCAAGTCTGGGAACAGGTGCAATCAGAATTGGCCGCCCGCAGTTCGACAGGGAGCCATGCATGAGCCAGACGCCCTCTTTGTCACTGAAAAATCTGCACAAGCAATTTGGCAAAACGCAAATCATTCGCGGTGTTGATTTGACCGTGCAAGCCGGCGAACGTGTCGCCATCATCGGGCCCAACGGCGCCGGCAAGTCCACGCTATTCAATTTGATCAGCGGCCGATTTGCCCCGACCAGCGGTGAAATCCATTTACACGGTCAACGCATCGATGGGCTCAAACCCTTTGAAATCAACCGCCAAGGTTTGTCCCGCAGTTTTCAAATCACCAACATTTTTCCCAAGCTCAGCGTGTTTGAAAACCTTCGTTGCTCAGTGCTTTGGAGTTTGGGACATCGCTACAGCTTTTGGACTTTTTTGAGCCGACTGAAAGACGCCAATGAACTGGCGGCGACATGGATGGAGCGCATCCAGTTGGCACACAAGCGCGACGTGCTGGCGATGAACCTGACTTACGCTGAGCAACGTGCCTTGGAAATCGGCATCACCATGGCCGGTGGCGCGGATGTGGTGTTGCTCGATGAACCCACGGCTGGCATGAGCAAAAGCGAAACCGAGCGGTTCATTGCATTGATCAAAACCGTCACGCAAGGCAAAACCCTGCTGACAGTCGAACACGACATGGGCGTGGTGTTTGGCCTGGCCGACAAAATTGCCGTGCTGGTTTACGGCGAAGTCATTGCGTTTGACACACCCGACCAAGTTCGCGCCAATGCCCGCGTGCAAGAAGCCTACCTTGGCAGTTTGTCTGAAGGCCATTGACCATGCTTCACATTGACCAATTACACGCGTATTACGGCAAAAGCCATGTGTTGCAAGGTGTCAGCTTCGACATTGCGCAAGGTGAAATCGTCGCTTTGCTCGGGCGCAACGGGTCTGGCCGGTCCACCACCGCCAAGGCCATCATGGGCTTGGTCGATTGCCACGGCACCATGGCATTCAACGGGCAAAACTTGGTGCAACGCAAACCGTTCGACATTGCGCACATGGGCATTGGCTATGTGCCTGAAAACCGCGATATTTTTCCCAAGCTCACCGTCCATCAGAATTTGCTGCTGGGACTCAAGGGCGACGCGCCCCAAGGCCGCTGGCATTTTGATGACATGTACGGCTTGTTTCCTCGACTCAAAGAAAGACAGCACACCGAGGCCGGGGTGCTGTCTGGTGGAGAGCAGCAAATGCTGACTTTGTGCCGAACACTCATGGGCGACCCCGAACTCATCATCATCGATGAACCCACCGAAGGCTTGGCGCCGAAAATCGTTGAGCAGGTCGGTGTTTTTCTACAGGAACTGCGCCATCGCGGTGTCTCGGTGTTGTTGATCGAACAAAAGCTCACGATCGCCATGCAAATTTCTGACCGCGCCTTGGTCATGGGCCACGGCAGCATCGTGTTTGACGGCACGCCTGCGCGATTGCGTGAAGACGCTGCAGTGCGCAAAGAATGGCTCGAAGTCTGAGACATGTCTGCGGCTTCGGTCTACAATTCATAAAAAAGAACGATCGTTCTTTTTTCTTCCAACTCTCAAGGAACTGACATGAGTGCTGATTACGCTGTTCATGGCGATGTCGCCGTGATTTCTATGAACAACCCACCGGTCAACGGCCTCGGCTTGGCGACCCGCCAAGCCATCGTTGAGGGCTTGCAACAAGCCAAGAACGATGCCGCCGTCAAGGCCATCGTCATCACCGGCGCTGGCAAGGCTTTTTCAGGCGGCGCAGACATCAAAGAATTCGGCTCTCCCAAAGCTTTGCAAGAACCCCATTTGCTCAGCGTCATCTCTGCCATTGAAAACTGCCCGAAACCGGTGGTGGCCGCGGTTCACAGTGTGGCCATGGGCGGTGGACTTGAATTGGCATTGGGTTGCCATTACCGCGTTGCCGCCCCCGGCTGCGATGTGGCCTTGCCAGAAGTGAAATTGGGTTTGATCCCCGGCGCTGGTGGCACCCAACGTCTGCCCCGAGTGATTGGCGTGGAAGCCGCGCTGAACATGATTGTCAGCGGCGAACCCGTTAAGAGCGAGATGCTGGCCATGTTGCCCGGTCAAACCTTGTTTGACCTGATGTCCGCCTCCAAGGACAGCCTGTTGCAAGAAGCCATTGCGTTTGCCCAAGGCGTGGTGGGAACCACACCTTTGCCATTGGTGAGGAACTTGCCTTGCAAGCATCCCAACGCAGATGCGTTTTTCAAATTCAGCCACAACATGGTCAATGGCATGACCAAAGGCAAATACCCCGCACCCCCCAAATGCATTGAAGCGGTGCAAAACGCCACCAAAATGAAATTTGACCAAGGCATGGCCGCTGAGCGTGAAATTTTCACCAACTTGATGTGGACGCCTGAATGCCGCGCGTTGCGTCATTTGTTTGTAGCGCAACGTGCTGCTTCCAAGATCGACGATGTGCCGTCAGATACCCCTCAGCGCGAAATCAAATCTGTCGCCGTCATCGGTGCAGGCACCATGGGTGGCGGCATCAGCATGAATTTTCTGAACGCTGGCATTCCCGTCAAAATGTTAGAAATGAAACAAGAAGCGCTGGACAAAGGCGTGGGCATCATGCGCAGCAACTATGAAGCGCAGGTCAAAAAAGGCAAGCTCAAAGAAGACAAATACAAAGAGCGCATGGGTTTGCTCAGCACCACGTTGAATTACGAGGATTTGAAAGACGCAGACCTGGTCATCGAAGCGGTGTTTGAAGAGATCGGTGTCAAAGAGCAGGTGTTCAAACAGCTCGATGCGGTCATGAAGCCCGGCGCGATTTTGGCCTCCAACACATCCACCCTGGATGTGAACGCCATTGCGCACTTCACCCAACGCCCGCAAGATGTGGTGGGGTTGCATTTCTTCAGTCCAGCCAATGTCATGAAGTTGCTGGAAGTGGTGCGTGGTGCAGACACGGCCAAAGATGTCATGGCCAGCGTCATGTCGGTCGCCAAAAAAATCAAAAAAACCGCGGTGGTTTCCGGTGTGTGCGATGGCTTCATCGGCAACCGCATGATCGAGCAATACAGCCGTCAAGCTGGCTTTCTGATCGAGGAAGGTTGTACACCGCAACAAGTGGACAAAGCGGTTGAAAAATTTGGTTTCGCCATGGGGCCGTTTCGCATGGGTGACTTGGCAGGCAACGACATCGGTTGGGCGATTCGCAAACGCCGTTATCAAGAAAAGCCCGACATGAAATACAGCAAAACCGCTGACCTGTTGTGTGAAATGGGCCGCTTCGGGCAAAAGGCCGGCAAAGGTTGGTACGACTACCAAGCTGGTAAGCGTGACGCCATTCCCAGCAAAGAGGTGGAAGACATGATTGCCAACCACCGTCAATCGCTGGGCATCAGCGTGCGCAAAATCAGCGATGACGAAATCGTGCAACGCCTCGTGTTCTCCTTGGTCAACGAAGCCGCGCATATTTTGGAAGAAGGCATCGCGGCTCGAGCCAGTGACATCGACATGGTCTACATCACGGGTTATGGCTTCCCGGTCTACCGCGGTGGCCCCATGATGTATGCCGATCAATTCGGGCTGTTCAACATGCTGCAAGCCATGCAACGTTTTTCTCAAAACCCACACGACGACGCTTCATTCTGGCAACCGGCACCTTTGCTGGCACGCTTGGTCGCCGAAGGCAAAACTTTCAATTAAGGAGTCCCCATGACAAACGCCGTCATTGTTTCCACCGCCCGCACCCCCTTGGCCAAAAGTTGGCGCGGTGCTTTCAACATGACCCATGGCGCCACCTTGGGTGGACACGCGGTCAAGCACGCCATTGCACGCGCGGGCATCGAGGCCGCTGAAGTCGAAGATGTCATCATGGGCTGCGCCAACCCCGAAGGCGCCACCGGTGCCAACATCGCCAGACAAATTGCGCTGATGGCAGATTGCCCGATCACCGTGAGTGGCTTGACCGTCAACCGTTTTTGCTCCTCTGGCCTGCAAACCATCGCATTGGCTTCGCAGCGTGTCATCGCTGGCGAGGGCGATGTCTATGTGGCTGGGGGTGTTGAAAGCATCTCTTGTGTGCAACAAGAGATGAACCAGCACATGTTGTCTGACCCGGCGCTGATGAAGAAAAAACCCGAAATCTACTGGAACATGTTGCAAACCGCCGAGCAAGTCGCCAAGCGTTACAACATCGGGCGTGACCGCATGGATGAGTACGGTGCGGCCAGCCAGCAAAAAGCCTGCGCCGCCCAAGCGGCAGGCAAATTCACCGACGAAATCGCGCCCATCACCGTGCAAGCGGGTGTGGTCGACAAAGTCATGGGCATGATGACCAAACAAGTCACCGTCAGCGTCGACGAGGGACTTCGTGAGGGCACCACGGCCGAAGGCATTGCAGGCATCAAACCGGCCATGCCGGGTGGCGTGATTGCGGCGGGCAATGCGTCTCAGTTCTCAGACGGTGCCGGTGCATGTGTGGTGGTCAATGAAGACTACGCCAGCAAACACAACCTCCAACCCTTGGGACGTTTTCTGGGATTCGCCGTGGCCGGTTGTGAGCCTGACGAATTGGGCATTGGTCCGGTTTATGCCATCCCCAAAGTGCTCAAGCGCTTGGTCTTGGGCATCAACGACATCGATTTGTGGGAACTCAATGAAGCGTTTGCGGTGCAAGTGTTGTATTGCCGTGACAAGCTGGGCATTCCGCCAGAGCTGCTCAATGTCAATGGCGGCGCCATCGCCGTCGGTCACCCTTATGGCGTCAGCGGCCAACGCTTGACCGGTCATGCGCTGATCGAAGGCAAACGCCGGGGTGCCAAACGCGTGTGTGTCACCATGTGCATCGGTGGCGGCATGGGTGCAGCAGGCGTGTTTGAAGTCCTGTGAATCGGGCAGTCATCCACAAGACAACCCGTCCGCCGTGACGGGTTTTTTTCTTTTAAAGTCACCCCATGTCCTTGCGCCACACTGTCGATTTTTTACTGTACCAATGGCTACAGGTTGAACGCTTGCAAGCGCGACCGAGGTTTGCCGACCATTCACGTGACACCTTTGATGCGGTGCTGGATACCTGCGAAAGAATCGCG
>JACCDP010831688.1_pt1 | contig 11417 bp, 9 predicted proteins | sample 7445841 | NCBI WGS metagenome assembly JACCDP01 (sample SAMN15323441, study PRJNA562643) | freshwater metagenome | isolation source: river surface water | place: USA:Blue River Watershed | collected 2017-08-17
GACCTTTCCCTACATGCCTTGTAGGAAATGGACATTTTTTTCGAAAAATTATCTGTGTAATCGACTTTTTGCAAATTTGTTAGCATATTCAGTAAGGAGGGGGTCCCAAAACGCGAACCGATTTGTGTAACTGTGTAATGTTTTTTTCAAAAAATGGATTTTGCGTCAATTTACCAAAGCATTATGGTGCGGCCATTTTCACGGACATTTTTTTGGACATTTTTGAAAATGCATTTTCTGTGTAATTATCTGTGTAATGTGCCCTTTTTGTCCTAGACGCCTTGTAGGATTTTGGACATTTTTTGAACACGTCTTTTGTATCATGCATGTAGAGCCAGCTTATAAACTTTGTCCAAAATGTCTGGGAATAATAATATTTCCTGGCTTTTTATTGTTGGAAAAATATGATATGATAAAATATATGTTTAGAGTTTTCAAGCCATATGCATTACAAAGCACCGATTGTTATATTTACAAATAATGGCAAAAAGATAGAGATTACAGACAAAATTGCGTCAAAGATTGTGAAAAAGAAGGATTCGTTAAAAACTATACATGATAAAATAATTGAATCTCTTTACTATCGATAAACTAGTATAAAAATATATGCATTCAAAGTATATGTCGAGGTTTCGCACATATTCTTTTATAATAAAAACCAAAGAAGTAGAGAGTGCATGGATATATTTATGCACATTGGATACTGGATTTGAATATATGTGCATTAATATAAAACGCAACACCATAACTGGATATGTTCGATTTAAAAATGCAAAATCTCTAAGCGCGGTTCAAAACATGTTGCATTATAATGCCACGATTAAAGAAGAAACTAAAAGTGATACAGAGATGCGTGCAATTATATACAAAAAAACCCGATTTCATGAATATGGCACTCCATCCAAACGAACCCGACCAGAACCTACGGCGGTTGCCAGTCTTATTAGTCCCGATGGTCCCAATAAGGAACTGCTTGATAAAATAGTAAATGGCCAGCTAATGCTTGCAAACTTGATTAATGACCGCGACAAACAGTTGATTGAAATGTGCAAAACGGTGGCTCTCAACACGCCCATTCAGCCATCTGTTATTAATTGTTACAATAACACAAACACCATTAATAATAAAGTGTCGTTTAATTTGAACATGTTTTTAAATGAAAAGTGTAAAGACGCCATGGATATAACCAATTTTGCAAAGTCGATACCGATTGGACTGGATGATATATTGCTATTTAAACAGCTGGGTCATGCAGAGGCAATTACGCGAATAATTGACAAGGCGTACAGAGACATGGAACTAACGAAGCGACCCATGCATTGTACGGACGTAAAACGAGAAACCTTGTATGTAAAAAACGAGGACAAATGGACGAATGATGAATCCAAGGCTATTATCGAGAAGGCCATTCATATTGTAGCAAGCCACAGTTTTTCAAATTTAAAAGTGTGGAAAGATGCAAACCCCGATTTTTGTTCCGATGAAGACAAGAAGACAGAATATGCCCGCATTATGCGCCAACTGCTGGGTGGCGTCTCTGATAGAGAAATGGAGGAAAACACTGCAAAAATAGTGAAGAATATAACACGCATTGCACAGCTGGATAAGGAAAAGGCTATTGGTTTGTAAGTATATGACATGCAATCAAATTAGGTATTATATGACAAAATAACATGTGAATAATGGTGCCGTGCCAATATATTTGTTCGCGTTCATTGGTATTGGGTATGGTATATCCATTGGAAAATAAATATGACCATAATGAGCCCGTACATAAACTTTTAGTAGTTTGAGTTATTTTTGTGTGATATTGTTTGCAGTTCCAATAATGCATTGATAGTTGCAATACTAAAGACAATATCCATAGTTTATATTTATATCCAATGCGTGTTCCTTCCACAAGTAATAATATGCTACACGTGGTGTCAATTTTTTTGGATACACCATTGCTAATAGGATATGACCAATACAAAAGTGATGTATAATATACACACCAAGCTAGCAATGACAGCATATAATAGTTTTTCGTGTATGCAACATGCGATGTGATTGCAAATAACTCTGCAGAATATAATAGTATATTACAAATGTGAATGGGCGCCGTTAATAATACATTATTATGCATATAAAATATAGAGATAAGCCTCTATATTTCTATAATCATGGACCCTGAAGAAATGTATGTAACCAAGCGCGACGGCCAAACGGAAATTGTGTCGTTTGACAAGATTCTACGCCGCATTAAAAACATTGGCTCTGACCTATCCTGTCCAGGCGGTATTGTAAAAATTAATTACACCACACTTGCTATGAAGGTTATTGACCAATTGTATAATAAAATATCCACCACCAAAATTGACGAGCTAACTGCTGAACAATGTGCATCCATGTCATCCATGCATTATGATTATGGTACATTGGCTAGCAGGGTTGCGGTATCCAATCACCACAAAAATACTAACCCGCGGTTTAATAATGTTATTAGTCGATTATATAATTTTGTGGATAAGGGAGGCAAACATTCGCCTCTGGTGTCAGAGGAATTGTATGCAGTTGCCAATCAGTACAAGAAGAAAATTCAAGACGCACTTTGTTTTGAGCGCGATTACTTGTTTGATTATTTTGGGTTCAAAACTTTGGAAAAATCTTATTTGATGCGTATCAATGGCCAAATTGTGGAACGCCCGCAACACATGTGGATGCGAGTGGCTCTTGGCATACATTGTGCTAAGGCATTTAATGCCGACACTAAGGCTCAAGACGCTAAGGCTTTTGCCGACACAAAGGCTCAAGACACTAAGGCACCTGGTATAAAAGAAGAAGATGTGGATAAGGCGATTGAAACCTATCACCTAATGTCGCAAAAGTTTTTTACTCATGCCACACCCACACTGTTTAATTCTGGAACACCCAGGCCCCAAATGTCTTCGTGTTACTTAATTGCCATGGAAAACGACTCCATCGATGGAATTTATTCCACGTTAAAGGATTGTGCGCTCATCAGTAAATGGGCAGGCGGAATTGGTCTTCATATTCACAATATTAGAGCCACCAATTCCCATATTCGAGGCACTAATGGAACCAGTAATGGAATAGTTCCCATGTTGCGTGTGTTTAACAATACGGCCAAATACGTGGACCAGTGTTTGCACCCAGATACTATTGTGTATTGCAGAGATGGACCCAAGGCAATTAAACACGTCGTTAAAGGTGACGAAGTAATTAATGACGACGGACAGTTTAGACCCGTGGGTAAAGTGCTTGATTATCCGGATTACCAAGGTCCTATGTATCATATAAGCCTTGCGAATGGTGCCGACATCCACGTAACAGATATGCATCCATTTTATACTCAAGAGGGTTGGACCGACGCCAAAGACATTGAAGTGGGATACAAAATTGGGTTTCCGGTTCCCCAGTATGAATGCGATTATATTCATATTTCACAAGACGATTGCAGAGCTTATGGATTACTGTATGGGTCCGCCGACCACGGCAAGTGCTATGTTGAAACCGCTGAATCAAATAAATTTTTGCGCAAATATTTGATGCGACATAACATTGATTACATTTGCACCAATGATATTATGGAATTTTCTTTGCCCAAAGGACATTTGTTTAACGAATCAAATTTATCCAGTGTGTGGCCAGCAATGTTACATTTGCCCCGACACAAGACTGATGCATTACTTGAAACCGCGACTGGTAATCCCGCATTCCATGATATAATTCCTTATTTGCAACTTAGGCAATCAGCAATGCTAGAGGAATATGTGGAAGTGACCGGCGTTTCCCTGGAACACGAATATAAGGGGCGCGTAATTGACATTGAAATTGCAACTTCCGACGAAAACCATCATAATTTTTTAACACATGGCGGACTTGTTCATAATGGCGGCGGACGCCGCCACGGGTCGTTTGCCATTTATTTGGAACCTTGGCACGCAGATATTGAGAAGTTCTTGGAAATGCGCAAAAACCACGGCGACGAAGAGTTAAAAGCACGTGACCTATTTTACGCACTGTGGATTCCCGACTTGTTTATGGAACGCGTTAAGGCGGATGGCACTTGGACCCTAATGTGTCCCGACGAGTGCCCCGGACTTGCCGACGTGTATGGCCAGGAGTTTAATAATCTATATACCAAGTATGAATCAGAGGGCAAGGGGCGCGCGACTGTAAAAGCTCGCGACTTGTGGTTTAAAGTGTTGGATGCGCAAATGGAAACCGGCACTCCTTACTTATGTTATAAGGATGCATCCAATATTAAATCAAACCAAAAAAATATTGGCACCATTAAGTCGAGCAATTTGTGCGTTGCGCCAGAGACATTGGTATTAACTGATAAAGGTCATTTGCCTATTAGCACACTTGAAAACCAGCAAGTGAATGTGTGGAATGGCGAAGAATGGTCGCCAGTGACAGTGATAAAAACCGGAACAAATCAAGAATTAATGCTGGTTACAACAATTACGAATAATCAAGTTGAAGAAGTGTATTGCACGCCTTATCATAAATTTTATTTACATGACGGAACCCAAGTAGATGCAAAAGATTTGCGCGAAAAAGACCAATTGTTGTCATATACATTTAATAATATAGAATACCATAGTCGCGTAATTAATGTAGCAATGACTCAACGATACGATGACACCTATTGTTTTACAGAGCCAAAGCGACATATGGGTGTATTTAATCGTATATTAACTGGACAATGCACCGAAATCATGGAGGTATCCAGTCCGGAGGAAACCGCCGTATGCAACTTGGCGTCGATTGCCCTTCCGATGTTTGTTAAAAGCGAAGCAACTTCAACAGAAGGAACCGAAACTAAAACATTTGATTACGCTAAGCTGAGAGAGGTAGCGGGAATTGTGGCTAACAATTTGAACAAAGTCATTGACGTGAATTATTATCCCACACCCAAAACAAAGGTGTCCAATATGCGGCATCGCCCGATTGGCATTGGCGTTCAAGGATTGGCGGATGTATTTATGATGATGGATATTCCCTTTTATAGCGAAGAAGCACGAGAGATTAACAAACGCATATTTGAAAACATTTACTACGGTGCTTTGAAAAAATCCATGGAACTGGCTGCGCGCGATGGCCCATACGAAACATATGCTGGGTCTCCCGCATCGCAGGGCTTGTTGCAGTTTGACATGTGGACTACAAAAGAAGAAGGCACACTGAATTGGCCTCAGTTGAAATCCGATATTCAAAAGTATGGTCTTCGCAATTCGCTTTTGGTTGCCCCCATGCCCACGGCCTCCACCAGTCAAATTCTTGGATTCAACGAATGTTTTGAGCCATTTACCAGTAATATTTACAGCCGTCGCACCTTAGCGGGCGAGTTTATATTGACCAATAAATATTTGATGAAAGACCTGATTGATATGGGTCTCTGGAACACCGAACTTAAAAACAACATTATTGCTAATCAGGGTTCCGTGCAACATATTACATCGTTACCCGAACATATGCGAAACAAGTATAAAACTGTATGGGAAATTCCCATGCGCCATATTATTGATATGGCGGCGGATAGAGGTCAGTATATTTGCCAAAGTCAGAGCATGAACTTGTGGCAAGAAGACCCCACCTATGCATCTCTCACATCCATGCACTTTTATGCATGGCAAAAGGGACTGAAAACGGGCATGTACTACTTGCGTCGCAGGGCAAAGCACAGAGCCCAACAATTTACTATTGAGCCCAAGAAGGAAGAAGAGTGTGTCATGTGCTCCGCATAAGGGGAACGTGGTTCCCCTTTAGAAGAAACCTACGGATTCAGCACCTTCGGTGCCTATGTCTCCTTGCCACTTCCCTTATACCAGCCACCTACGGTGGCTGGAGAATACATGTTTGCGCTCTCGCTGGACACAATAGTGTCCAGCGTATTAGGAAGGTTCAAAAGGAAACGTAGTTTCCTTTAAAAAATTGAAATTAATATTTAAATGTTTGAAACAAGCACACAACCCAATAACCAAACATTAAACCATGTTCGTCGCCCCCAGAATCGGATGCCAGCACTTCAAGTCGCGCGTGAAGGAAATCAGAGCCGAAAACAACACCATCAAGTCAGCGCTGGATGATTTAATCGACAATCCTTATGGAATTGCCAATGCTATCCGAACTACAAGTCCGGATTTCAAGGTCCGATGTGATATTGACATTATGTATTCGGACAATCGCATCTACGAAATATGCGTGTCTGACAATTTACCCGATGGATTTGACAAGATTATGGATACAGGCGTTAATAATCCAATTAATATGGGTCATATTCGCAGCGGCCACGAAGACGATAACGAAAGTTCCGAATTCGGAACAGGTATGAAAAAGAGTATTATATATTTGGGTGACCGCACCGAAATATATACTCGAACAGGGTCCAATTACGTGTATGTGAAGTTTGAAATTCCGCGCATGTGCAATGAGGCGTTGCCCGAAAATAGTTACGAGCCTACTGCGTTTGAACTTGTGGCCGAACAAACATACAAGTCGAATCATAAATTTGACACTGGCTCTTCCATCCGGATTTCGAACCTGGTTCGTTCATATGACTGCACCATGACGCAAACCGAGTTTGAACGGGATTTGTTGGCGCATTTGTCCAAGGCATATTCCGGGTTAATTAAACGCGGCGCCATTGAAATTCGATTAAACGGAACCGAAGTCCCGGTGGAAATTGATTTGTATGCGTTAGTTCCGAATGAATGCAAACAATGGTTCAAGTTTTATTTGACACCGCGAGGAACTGTGTTTCGCGAAGGCTTGACACCCACTGGCCGACCTCAGTATATGGAATTTAACGGCAAAGATTTTGAGAAGACAAGCGATTTTACGAGTGCTGGGTTATGTGTGGAGTATAGAAGTTTAACCACAAAAAACACGGAATACGCCGGAATCATGAATAATAATATGACGGACATTGAACGTATGGGTCGTTGCTATGACCCGTCGATACGTTTGACGAAGGAACCCAGTGATGGATATGAGCAACATGTGTATAATCGAATTATATACGATAGTAAGAAACTGAATATGTATTTGGGTGTTGGAGCAAACAAGCGTGTGGTGGAACGTTCGAATGTGCTTATGTCGGCGATTAAGGTGACTGCGAAAGAGACGACCAGCAAATGGAGAAAGTATTGTAAGGAACAAATTGAAACTGCGAAGGCAAATAAACCCAAATGTGATGAATTCTTTGGTAAAGGCTCCAATAAGAAGCAGCAGGAGGAAGAGAAGAAGCAGGAAGAAGAAGAGAAGCAACAAAAGGAGGAAGATAAGCAGCAGAAGGAAGAAGAGAAGCAGGAAGAAGAAGAAGAGAAGCAGGAAGAAGAAGAGAAGGAAGAAGAAGAGCAGAAGGAAGAGCAGACGGAAGAAGAAGAAGAAGATAAGCAACAGGAAGAAGAGCAAAAGAAAGAAGAGAAGCATCAGGAAGAAGAGAAGCAACATGAAGAAGAAGAGCAAAAGGAAGAAGAGCAGAATGAAAAAGAAAAGAATGAGGAAGAGCAGAAGGAGGAAGAAGAAGACGAACTTATGGTTGATGCAGTGGAAGTAAATGAAGTAAATAAAGCAAACATACTTGGTCTTACCAAGTCACTCATGGAATTATTAGCAGCCGATTTGCCAGATAGCGAATTTAAAAACAAATGTGCATTGATTACTCAGCAAATAATGAACCAATTGTAAAAATAACCTTATAAAAACACTTTTTTACAAACACAAAGAAATAACAATTATATATAACAATGGCATACAAGTATATTATTGTGATTAATAGCGCGTCCTACCAATTTCAAGTAATCCATAATAAAAACAATGACGGATTTACTGTCTGTGGCATTCATGGATTTGAATACCAATGTGAAGACGATATTTTAGAAGACTGTGCATCTGCGGTTGATGTGGTGAATTGTTTGAAAAGGTGGATTCCAACCTGGTGCATTGCATCCATTGTAAAATATACCACATATTCGGACCATTCGGAAATGATATGCAGCCAAATGTATCATTCATTGGATGAAAATGGAATGATTGGCAATATTAACACACTTAAGGCATATTATTAGTTATAATATTGAATTTTTTTACTGCGTTGATACAATAATAAAAATACACTATGTTTATTACTATATTTTCAATATTATTACTGCTCTCGTATGTATTAGCAAAGGCTATAACTGCCACAGCTAAGGTTGTAACCACCCTATTTTATATACTGGCATTCATTTTCGTGCAACCCTCGAAAAATATATTGTATAAATGTATATATGAAACCAAAAACAAAAACAAGAAAATGGTCGGCCAAGTATAAACGCAGCATAAACTGCAACAGACCAAAAGGGTTTTCACAGAAACAATACTGCAAATACGGTCGAAAAACTGAACAAAAACCAGGTAAAACTTTGAAGAAGCAATAACGAATATAATGGATATTGCATGCGAACCTGACTTATACTGTCCCGGTATAGACGCAAATGGAAACTTTATTGACAGCGTCGGACCCGTATCCAAATATGGAATGCGCTGTCCATGTGCATGCCGAAAAGACAAGGTATATGACTCACACGCATTATTTGTGAGTCATACAAAAACAAAGGCTCATCAAGCGTGGCTATCAAACATAAACATAAACAAAGCAAATTTGTTTGTTCAGTGTAAAAAACTAGAAGACACCGTGGCTCAACAACAACGCATTATTGCAGAGCAAGCGAACAAAATAGCCCAGCTAGAACACGAATTATTTACTACCACACAATGCCTGGCTATACAACTAAAGGCGTCGGTTGTTCCAGTGGCGAATTTACTAGATTAAAAGGTGTAAAAAGATATTAGACACATATATTCAATAATTCATTAATGTATGGAGTAACTTACGTATCTTGTTTTGTTAATATCAATTGCAAGGAACCGCACAAAACGCACCAATGGCGAATGGATAATTTTTTACATATTGCCAACACGGGCGTGCCCATTGTTTTATACGTTGATGCAGAGATTAAAGAGGCGTTTAAAGATACATGGACTCGTCTTAAAAACGTGGTTCTTAAGGATGTGGATTATCAACAGTCATGGACATACAAGGTGTGTGCCCAATACAAGGACTGGCTGCCCTCGTCGCGAAACCAGGTAAAAGATTCGTTTCTTTTTCTCTGTCTCATGAACATGAAAATCGAGTTTGTGGTCAATGCCGTGAATGACAATCCATTTTCCACCACGCATTTTGCATGGATTGATTTCAACTTGGCGCATATATTCAAAGACAAACCCGGGACTTCCAGTTGGATGCATTCCATGGCTAAAATGAAATATGCGGGTAAATTTATTGCAAACCCGGGGTGCTGGCCCAAAGGTCAAGGGATGGAATCCATTGTGGATAATATAAACTGGCGGTTTTGCGGGGGATTCATGATTGGCGACGGCGAGTCGTTTAATGAACTGTTTGATTTGTATTTGTCGCACTTTACCACGTTTATGCACCGATACCGGCACATTACATGGGAGGTGAATTTTTGGGCATGGTTAGAGGTGAATGCGGACTGGAATATTGTATGGTATAAGGCCGACCACGATGACAGCATTGTGAAGTTGCCGTCGCATTTGTTTTCCAGTTGTTTGCGTGAAAAGGCGGAGTATATACCGTTAATCGACCAGTTGCCGAAGAAACCGGGGTATTTTCCAATGTCAAGTTGTTTTATTGAGTTTGAACAGAGGCGGATTTTGAATGTGCGTTACGTGAATTACCGATTGGACCCGTTTGGGCGATATATGATTGAACACCCGGAAGGCCACTTGGAGACGCTCAATTTGCGGTGCTATTTGTCGGAGGATTTACGCACAGTGGAATACAGCGAGTTCATGTGGGATGGAATGATGCAGTTGCGTGAATACGACAAGTCGATACGTGGTCTGGAAGACATTCGGCTTTACGAATTCGGTGGTCAGCTGAAATACGTGGCAACCAACAAGTCGTATCACCCGGGGGGCAAAATCCGGATTATGACGGGGGACTACAATGATACCATGGCGATGTTTGAGAACGGCGTAATTATGGAACCGCCCACAGATACTTATTGCGAGAAAAACTGGATACCCTTAGGGGGGAACGTAGTTCCCCCCAACCCCCTCCTTTGCTTTGGTAATAGGTTTATGGGTCCAGCGTTCATTTATCAGTGGTCGCCGTTTCAAATTGGTGTGTTAGAGGGGTGTCAATTAAAAATTGTGAAAAATATACAGACTAAGTTGCCGTTCAAGGTGCGCGGTTCCACTACGCCCATACGTTTGGATGACGGGTCATATGTATGCGTCGTGCATTATTGCGAGCACGGGCAATCTGGGTTATTGGAGTATTACCATTTACTGGTTATGTTAAACCAGGACATGGAGCCGACCCAATGGTCGAATGTGTTTCATTTTAACAAGGTGGGAATTCAATATTGTATTGGGTTTTGTATGAGAGATGGTAAATATTACTTTTGGTTTTCGGAACATGACTCGAATCCAGGTTTGATGATTATAGAAGACAAATATTTACACCTTAAAAGGAAGAATTAAAAGGATAGACACTATCGTGTCCAGCCAGAGCGCAAACATGTATTCTCCAGCCACCGTAGGTGGCTGGTATAAGGGAAGTGGCAAGGAGAAACCGCAGGTTTCTTCTACATGGTTTCAATGGCATTGTAATTAAAGTAGTTGCGTAATGTGTCGGATTTGGAGCGGGATTTGCGGTTCTTTTTGCTGTAGCTGCGCTTGTTGTGGTTTTTCTGTTTTTCTTTTTGGCCGCCATCTACTTCTAGATGCATATCGACTTGTTTTTGGCCACCTTTCATAGAAGCGTCGTTTGCCATTGTATTGTATGACGTGCCGTCTTTAACAAGATTTGATTTATCATTACTAAGAGGGTATTGTTTATCCAGTATTAAATTATATTTATTAGTTCCAACAGATATTTGAGGTTGGGTTGTATTATCTTTTTCAACTTTTACATAAAAATACACATCTTGTTGTGGGTTGTCGGCCGTTATAATGGTGTTTGGAACACCTGAACTATTACTACTAATATAATTATTCGCGGCTTCAATGTCAGACTCGGTATCAACAATGCTTAGGGTTCCATTTGTATCTTTTTTAACAATAATATAAAATTCTTGAGACATATTTTCTATATTTTAGATTCACACAATTTCTTCAGTATAGTATCCAGCAGTTCGCATTGCCCCACAAAATCCTTATACACATCATACATGTCCAAGGCCTTCTCTGGACTCAAGGCTAAAAGCATCAAGTATTCGCCATAATAGCTGCCAATAAATGTATGCGACTGTCTTGCCAAATATTCTCGAATTGAACCGTTAAATGAAGCTACGCGCAATAGTCCGCCAATATAAATGTATTTTGCATCCCCC
>JACCDP010513302.1_pt1 | contig 11414 bp, 9 predicted proteins | sample 7445841 | NCBI WGS metagenome assembly JACCDP01 (sample SAMN15323441, study PRJNA562643) | freshwater metagenome | isolation source: river surface water | place: USA:Blue River Watershed | collected 2017-08-17
AGAGGAAGGCCGAGCGGCTGGCCATGCCGATGAGGTTCTTCACGCCGAAGGCCTCGGTCACGGCCTTGTCCTTGTCGGCCAAGAGGGCGAAGGGGAAGGACTGCTCGTCCTTGAATTGCTTCTGGCTCGATTCGTTGTCGGTACTCACGCCGTAGACCTTGATCCCCTGTTTCTGCAACTGGCTCCAGGCGTCGCGCAGTGAGCAACCCTGTTTGGTGCAGCCCGGGGTGCTGGCCTTGGGGTAGAAATACACCAGCAGGTAGCCCTGTGCTCCGGCCTTGGCCAGTTCGACGGGCTTGCCGTCCTGATCGTTGCAGGTGACGGCCGGTACTTTGGCTCCGACAGCGAGCTTTTCGGCGGCGTTGCCCAGGAAAGGAAAGAGAGAGAGGGACATGGCGAGGAGAACGGCTTTCACAGCCATCAATGTGCGCCAGGATTGCGCTCTGGCAACCCCGGGGTTGTGAACCCTCCGTTGAAAGCGCGGCCCGCATTCCGGTCTTCCAGGTTGATGCTTCGGGCCCGAAATGCTGTCGCGCTTCCAGGGTTCGGGATGGGTGGACGGGGTGCATCCCAACTCGCTGGGTTTCCAATGGTGTGCCCATGGGCTCGAACCCCAGTTGCGGCGGGCCTTGAAACTGCACTCCAAACGGCGCTGAGGTCGGCGGAATTTCTGCTGTTTCGCTGCAGGAAATCCGGATCTGAAAGAGCTTGTGCCTTCACGCGCTGAGGCTTTTCATATCGGTCAATGCCGATGCGTTTAACGATGCCAGCCAAGCCGCTTGTGCGCGCTGCCGCGGCCTTGGCCGACGGAAATCGGGTGCGCATCCTCCGGGCGATCTCCGGGTCCGAGTTGTGCGTGTGCGAATTGTGCGATGCGCTGGGCCTGACGCAGTCCACCTTGTCCACCCACTTGCGGGTGCTGCGCGATGCCGGGCTGAGCGCCTCCCGCAAGGAGGGCAAATGGAGCTACCATCGGCTGACGCCATTGGGCCAGTCGGTGACCGAGGCCTTTTTCGGAGTCTTCCTGTCGGTATTGGCCACCGATGCGCGGCTGCGGCGGGATCAGGCCCGACTGGGGCGGCGTCTGGCTTTGCGCGACGAGGCCGACCAGTGCTGTGTGGGATCACAGTGCCGATCGATGGGGTCCCGATCGATGGCATCACAGGATCGGAAAGGAGGCGCATGAGCCAAGAGAATCGTGCCTCGCGATCGCTGCCGTGGGCTGCATGGCTGGCGGAGTTTCTGGGCACGTTCCTCATCGTGTTCGCAGGCACCGGGGCCATCGTGGCCAATGAGGTCTCGCACGGGGCAGTCACCCACCCGGGCATCGCGCTCACGTTCGGAGCGGTGGTGATGGTGCTCATCTACGGGTTCGGTGAAACCAGCGGGGCCCATTTCAATCCGGCGGTGACGGTGTCCCTGGCGGCGGCTCGTCGATTGCAGTGGCAGGCGGTTCCGGCCTATGTGGCGGTTCAGTGTGGCGGGGCCTTGGCGGCCAGCGGGCTGTTGCGGTGGTTGTTCCCCACCGTCGTGAATTTGGGAGCCACCCGGCCTTCGGGATCCGATTCGCAGAGCTTGGTTTATGAGGCGATCCTGACTTTCTTCCTCATGTTGGTGATCTTGCAGGTTTCGGTCGGGGCCAAAGAAAAAGGCATCACCGCCGCCGTGGCCATCGGTGCAACGGTGGGATTGGAGGCGATGTTCGCTGGGCCGATTTGCGGAGCCTCCATGAATCCCGCACGTTCACTGGGTCCGGCTCTGTTCGGGCCCGGTCTCGGTTCGCTGTGGATCTACTGTCTGGGCCCGATGCTCGGGGCACTTTGGGCGGTTCCGGTGCATCGCATCCTTCAAGGGACCCGTGCGGGTTCGCCCCGCGGTCCGTCCTGAGTCGTCCGTGCTGAAACATCCCTGCTGAATCACCCGAACGCAGACTCTTCCGCCACTTCGCCCACTCTCCTCCCACCATGAAACTCCTGGAATTCCGAACCCTCCTGACCCGGCACCCCGGTGCGCTCCTGCGATTCCAACGGCCGGATGGCACCTTCCTTCCGGTCCACGCGCATGTCTCGGAAGTGGCGCGGGTGGAGAAGCACTACATCGACTGCGGCGGGGTGCTTCGGGCCGATGCGTTTTGCCGCCTGCAAACCTGGGTGGCCGATGATGTGGATCATCGCCTGAGCGCCGGAAAACTCCTGGCCATTTTCGACAAGGCGGGCCCGGTCGGATTGCGCGACGATTTGGAGGTCGATGTCGAACACGAGGTCGGCTTTGTCACCCAAATGCCGCTCGAGTCGGTGACTGAACAGGGCGGGGAACTTGTCCTGCGTCTGGGGCTTCGACACACCGACTGCCTGGCACAGGACCGTTGCCAAGTCGCCGCACCCGCCCCTCAAGCCATTGGTTTTCGAACGTTTCCCAAAGCACGATGAATGCACTCATGAATCCCGATCCTCAAACTCCTTTGATCCTCGTGCTGTGCACGGGCAACTCCTGCCGCAGTCACATGGCCGAGGGCATTTTGCGCGCCGCCTCGGGTGGGGTGTTCCGCGTGGCCAGTGCCGGTAGCAAACCCGCCGGGTATGTCCACCCGCTGTCCATTCGGGCGCTGGCTGAGATCGGCATCGACATCGCCAGTCACACCTCGAAGCACATGAACCTTTTCCTCGAGCAGCCGGTCGAGACGGTGATCACGGTGTGCGGCAAAGCTGATCAAGTGTGCCCGGTGTATCCGGGTCAGGTGAATCGATACCATTGGCCCTTCGACGATCCGGCTCACGCCCCAGGCACGGAGGACGAGCAAATGGAGGTGTTTCGACGAGTGCGTGACGAGATTCGCCGTGTTTTCGAGGCCTATGCCCGGGGCCGAATCGACCAGGCCCGGCACCGGAATGGCTGAACGATTGTTCGGCCGAAGTCCCGACTTTTTCGGTGAGCGTTTTGATCAAATGGGTGGTCCCTTGGCAAAAGGGGATCGTTTCAACCCTTTCCAAGGGTTGAGTTCGCGTCCCGGTATGCTTTTCTTGGAAAGGCCCAATGAACCTGAACCCGCTGATCCAATGGTCTCTGAGAGAAATCTCTGCCGCCTTGCAGTCTGGAGAGCTGACGCCGACCCAGTTGACCGAAACGGCCCTCGAGTCGGCACGGCAGGGGGCGACCTCACGCGCCTTCTTGATGATCGACGAGGCCGGGGCTAAGGCCCAAGCCGCGGCTTTGGAGGCCTCAGGTACCTGTGGTCCGCTCTGGGGGTTGCCGCTCTCGGTGAAGGATCTCTTCGACGTTCGTGGTCTGCCCACGACGTGCGGGTCGCCATTTTATGCCGGTACCCGGCCGGTGCCCCAGACGGATTGTCCTTACGTCGCCGATTGGCGCGCGCTGGGCACCGTGTTGGTGGGCAAGACGAACTTGAACGAGTTCGCCTACGGGATCACCGGTGAGAACCGCTGGTTCGGCGATGTCACCCAGCCGGGGCATCCGGACCGATTGACCGGGGGATCCAGTTCTGGAGCGGCGGCCAGTGTGCTCATGGGTGCGGCCGCAATCGGTTTGGGCACTGACACGGGCGGATCGCTGCGTGCACCGGCGGCGCTGTGCGGGTTGGTGTCGTATCGGGCGACGTTAGGCAGCGAGAACGCTTCCGGGAGTTTTCCGCTGGCTCATGCGTTCGATACGCTCGGTTGGCTGCAGCGCAGCTTGGGCGATTTGCCCTGGGTGGCCCGGAATCTCCGGCCGAGCATCGCCTCACCGGCCTTGTCGCGGGCGCCTCGGGTGGGTGTTGTGCGCGGCGATTGGCTGGCTCCGGCCGATCCGGAGGTGATGGCCGGACTGGAGAGTTTTTTGGAAGCGTTGAAGGCCGGCGGTGCCTCGGTTGAATCGGTGGAAGGCATCGGGTGGGACCGTGCGGTGGACTGCTTCGTGCCCATTCAGGCCCATGAGGCCCATGCCACCCACGCGCCGTATTTGCCGCACCATGCGGGCGCTTATGATCCGGCGATTCTGCCCCGGTTGGAATTGGGGCGGGGAATTTCCGCTGCGCGGTATTCGGAACTGCTCGCCGAACGCGATGCATTCCGTCGGGGGTTCGATCCGCTCTTCGCGCGATTCGATGTTCTCATCGCTCCGGCCAGTGCGATGCGTGTTCTGAAAGCCGGCGTTGATCATGCTGCCACCCGACCCCGCATGATCCGGCTCACGGCGCCCGCCAGCTTGGGCGGATTGCCTGTGGTGACGGTCCCGTGGATCGAACGTGGTGAGCCCGGCCTGGGATTCCAATGCATGGCAGCCCCAAATGCGGACGGCTTGCTGTGGTCGTTCGCTGAATGGTTGGCCGAGCTGAAGCTGTTGCAAATCCCCTGAACGGATGGGCCTCGGTCAGCCGTCTGTTCGGGGCGGGCGTCGATCCGGATGGGGAACCTGTGATTTTGATTCCGTGATCCGTCACCGGAATTCCGCGGAGTTTTGCGTTTTTCATTTTCGGTTTCTGGGCACACTCCGGCCGTCTTTATGAGCAAAGCGTCCGCCCACAAGATCTCGAAGAAGTTCGCCGCCTACCCCCGGCTCAACCCGTTCGCCATCGGCAAGAGCATCTCTGCCGCCGACCTCATCGATCAGTCGATGCTGGCCTACAACGGCGGTCGGTTGCGCGAGGCGGCCCAGTTGCTCGCCAAAAAGATGCTTCCCGATGACGGGTTCATCGGCCTGTCGTTGACCGGTGCCCTGACTCCGGCTGGCTTGGGCAAGAGCTGCCTCATCCCGTTGATGAAGGGCGGCTATGTGGACTGGATCATCTCGACGGGTGCCAACTTGTACCACGACCTGCACTTCGGTTTGGACATGCACTTGCACAGCGGCACGCCGTTCCTCGATGACGTGGAATTGCACGATGAGGGCGTCATCCGCATCTACGATGTGCTCTTCGACTACAACGTGCTGCTCGACACCGACGCCTTCGTGCGTGAGGTCATCCAGGGGCCGGAGTTCCAGAAGGTGATGGGCACCGACGAGTTCCACTACTTGCTGGGCAAGTACGTGCACGCCCGCCAGAAGAAGCTGGGCATCCGGGACAGTTCCATCCTGGCCACGGCCTACGAGTGCGGCATCCCCATTTTCACCAGCAGTCCGGGCGACAGTTCCATTGGCATGAATGTGGCCGCGATGTCCTTGCGTGGATCGCAGCTGCTGCCCGACGTGAACCGCGATGTGAATCAAACGGCGGGCATTGTGTATCACGCCAAGAGCACGGGCCACACGAGCAGTGTGTTCATCTTGGGCGGCGGCAGTCCCAAGAACTTCATGCTGCAAACCGAGCCGCAAATCCAGGAGGTCATGGGCATCCAGGAGAAGGGGCACGACTACTTCCTGCAGTGCACCGACGCGCGTCCGGACACCGGCGGTCTCAGTGGTGCCACTCCGGCCGAGGCGGTCAGCTGGGGCAAGGTTGACCCGGACAAGCTTCCCGACTCGGTGGTGTGCTACACCGACAGCACCATCGCGCTGCCGCTGCTGACGGCGTACGTCACGGCGCGTGTGAAGCCCCGCAAGCTCAAGCGCCTCTACGACCACCGCGACGCGATCCTCGGCAAAGTGCGCGAGAAGTACCTGAAGATCGGCACCGTCGACAAAGTGCTCACCAGCCGCAAAGTCGCCAAACGCTCCAGCTCCATCGGCCTCAAAAAAGCCTAAGGGGTCGGTCCCTCACTTTTACACAAAAGGGGACACTCCTTACTATATTGCCCCCTCTGCGATAGCTCCGCGGAACCGGTCCTGCGTTCGCAGGAAGGCTCAGGGAAGGGAAAGCATTCGCGCTTTGCGCGAGGGATGGGTTTGATCACCTTCAATGCTCGCTCCGGCCCGATTCCGCTGCCGCTTCGGGGTGGTCGAGTCGACGGGGGGCGGTGGCTTTAGGCACGACTTTGGAAAGTCGGGTGGATTGTGGATGTCTGATATGGGATGAAAAGAACGCTCAATAAGCGTGTCGTCGTTGCATTCCATGAGCTTGGTTGCGAATCCAGAAACCCCACCCTCCGCAGCGCTGCGGTTGGATCCCCGCCGCCATGACCTGGATGCGCTCCGGGCTGCGGCGATGCTCTTGGGGATCGTTTACCATGCAGCGTTGGCTTATGCCGCCGGTACTTGGTGGATGATCCAGGATCCGAGCCAGAGCTCTCTGGTGTACCTCTTTCAGGCTGGGGTTCATGGGTTCCGGATGCCCCTGTTTTTTGTGGTGAGCGGTTTCTTCACGGCATTGGTGTGGCGGCGGCGGGGTTTGGTGGCTTTGTGGAAGAATCGCCTGCTGCGAATTTTGGTGCCGTGTCTGTTGGGGCTGGTGACGCTGGTGCCGGCGATGGGGTGGTCTTCCGGCAGCGCGGCCGCAGCCGGGGCCCGATTCCGTCAGGCCCAAGAGGTTCAGAAGTCGGTTTCTCCGGATGCTTCGGTTTGGAGCGCGTTGGCCTCGGGGGATGCCACGGTGCTCGAGCGGGTTCTGGCCAAGAAGCCGGATTTGAACGCGCAACAGGCCGAATCCGGTCTTGTTCCCCTGTCGATGGTGGCTCTCCAGGGCAGGGCCGATTTGGCCCGGCAACTCATCGAGGCGGGTGCGTCGGTGAACGCGACGAACCGCGACGGAAACACGCCGCTCCATGCAGCGGTTTTTCTGGGGCGTACCGGAGTGGTGGACCTTCTGGTTTCAAATGGGGTCAATATCCAGGTCCGCAATGCTCAGGGAGAATCCGCCCTTCAACCGGCGCGTGCCGATTGGCCCACCACCGAATTCATCGCGGGCCTTTTCTCCATGAAACTGGACCGCGTCGCCGTTGAAGCCGGCCGCGCTGAGGCGGTCCGGCGTTTGACGGCCTTGGGCGTCACCGATTCGCTCGCGGGTTCCAAGCCTGGCGAATCCAAGCCTTCTGCATTGGCCGGAGTGTTGCAGTCGCTCATCAACACTCCGGTATTCATCGTTGTGTGGTTCCTGTGGTTTCTCTGCTGGATGTTGTTGCCGTTCTCGATTTACGCCTGGGTGGCCGAGCGTTGGGGTGGGACGTCATCGCCTCGTTGGCTGACGCTGGGGCCATTGAAATGGTTGCTCTGGTTGCCGCTGACCTGGGCTTCGCAGGCCTTCATGGGATGGGAAGGCGGCGCCTTCGGACCTGATACCGCGATGGGCATCGTTCCCATGCCGCATGTGTTCGCCTACTACCTGCTCTTCTTCGGCTTCGGAGTTCTCTACTATGAATCGAAGGACGAGGTGGGTGAACTGGGGCGTCATTGGCGCTTGAGCCTGCCTGTCAGCTTGCTCGTCCTGCTGCCCCTCGGTGTTGAGTTTGCGACGGGCTATTTGGGATTCCGATCGCGTTTGCTGGCCGACCGTCATTTCCATGCCGCGACGGTCCTCTTTCAAGGCCTCTACGCCTGGGGGATGACCGTCGGTTGCATCGGGGCTTTTCGCGCTTGGGTTCAGGGCGAAAAACCCTGGGTGCGCTACCTGTCCGATTCGGCCTATTGGTTGTATCTGGGCCACCTGCCTCTGGTGATCTGGGCCCAGGGGGCCGTGGTGGGTTGGTCGATTCCGGGTTGGGTCAAATGCCTGATCATCTCGATCGGGGTCACCGGACTCCTGCTGGTGGTGTATGAATGGGGTGTTCGCTACACGTGGGTGGGAGCCTTGTTGAATGGCCGGAAACATCGGAATCGGCCGGCCCTACCGCAGGTGTCGCCGATGACTCCGCCCGTGTCCGGATGACACCCCTGATCCGATGAAGGATGGCCCGCTAATCCATGCCCGGATCGCCAGCAAGCCTGCTTGCGATTTTCCCTCGAACCTGGCCCTTGGTTCGGATCAGTCGTCGGATCCGACGCCACAGCCCAATGGCTCCGAGTTGCTCGCGGTGGTGTACGATGAACTCCGTCGTCTCGCCGCCCAGAAAATGGCTCACGAACGGCCCGGTCAGACGTTGCAACCCACGGCGCTGGTTCATGAGGCCTGGTTGCGGCTTGGGTCTTCCTCCGGCCGTCTGTGGGACAGCCGTGAGCATTTCTTCGCCGCCGCCGCCGAGGCCATGCGCAGGATCCTCATTGATCGAGCCCGTCGCCGTGCCCGCATCCGACATGGGGGTGAGTGGACCCGGGTGGACGCCGATGACATTGATCTACCCATAGCGCAGGACGGCGACAAATGCCTCCGTGTGCACGAGGCCTTGGATCAATTGGCTTTGGTCGATCCCCGGAAGGCCGAGGTGGTCAAGATGCGGGTATTCATCGGCATGGAGGTGCAGGAAATCGCCGAGGTGCTTGGATTGTCGGAGAAGAGTGTCCAGCGCGACTGGGTGTTTTCGAAAGCCTGGCTGTCGCGGGAATTGCAGCGCGAATGAAGCCACAATCCACAGCCGAATCGGCGGAATCCAACGGGACCTTTGGAACGAAGCCTCCTGAGAGAGTGAGGTTTTTACCCTCGGAACTGGAACGCGTTTTCGACGCGGCGGTGGCCCTGGGATCCTCAGCCGAGCAAGCCTCCTTTCTGCATCAAGCCTGTCCCGATCCGGTGTTTCGTCGCGAAGTGGAATCGCTGCTTGAAGCCCACCGACATCCCGATGCCCTCTTCGAGTCCCTCCCACGAAAATCCACGGACACAGTCCAGGCGGAACAGCCTGGGACGGTGATCGGTCGCTATCGGCTGCTCGAGTTTTTGGGCGAGGGCGGGGTCGGCAGGGTCTTCGCGGCCGAACAGACCGATCCGGTTCAGCGTCGTGTCGCCATCAAGATCCTCAGACCCGGCATGGATAGCCGCGACGTGATCGCCCGTTTCGAGGGTGAACGGCAGGCCATGGCCATGATGGATCACCCCGGCATCGCCAAGGTCCTCGACGCCGGCACGACCGGACGCGGCCTGCCGTATGTGGTGATGGAACTCGTGGCCGGGCCACCCATCACCGAGTACTGCGACCGCCACCGCTTGAGCGTGTCTGCGCGTCTCGAATTGGCGATCCGGGTCTGCCGGGCCGTGCAGCATGCGCATCAGAAGGGCGTGCTGCATCGCGACATCAAACCCACCAACTTGCTGGTCATCGACGAAGACGGGACACCGGTTCCGAGGGTCATCGACTTCGGGATCGCCAAGGCGCTTGACGGACGCCCCGGTGGGCAGACCACAGCGGGCACCCGACTGCACCCCTTCATCGGGACTCCGGCCTACATGAGTCCCGAGCAAGCCGACATGAGCGGGCTCGACATCGACACGCGAAGCGACCTCTACAGCCTGGGTGTGCTTCTCTACGAGTTGGTGACCGGGTCGCCGCCTTTCGACGGGCGCGCCCTGTGGGACGCCGGCCTGGAGGCGCTTCGGAAAACCCTCCGAGAAACCGAGCCACAACGACCCAGCCAACGTCTGGCTGGCCTGCCGGTCGACGAGCGCGAGGCCATCGCCCGGGCACGGTCCACCCAGGGTTCGGCCCTCTTGCGCGAGGTCCGGGGCGACATCGATTGGATTCTCCTGAAGTGCCTGGAAAAAGACCGCTCCCGTCGCTACGCCTCCGTGGACGCACTGGCGTCGGACTTGCGGCGGCTCCTGGCCCACGAGCCGATTGTGGCCCGGCCGCCGGGTGCGCAGGATCGGCTTCGAAAATGGGTCCGCCGCAACCGGGTTGCCAGCCTGTCCCTGATGGCGGTGACCGTGGGGCTGAGCCTGGGATTGGCCCTGGCCGTCGCCGCGTGGGTCCGTGGCCGCACCGAGGCCGCCCGCACCGAGGCGGTGACGGGTTTCGTCCATCAGTTCCTCTCCGATTCTTTACCGCCGCTCACACAGCGGGGCGATTCCCGGGCCGCCCGTGACCTCATCGCGACGGCGGATCGACTGGTTTCATCTTCGCTTTCCAACGCACCGATCGCCGAGCTGATCGTGCGCGTCCACCTTTGGAAGACCTTCATCGAACAGTTGGGGGATTATCCGGCGGCTCTGGGCCAGAGCGAAGCCATCGCCCGTATCGCACCGCAGATCAGCGGGGTCGCCCCCCAGCTTCAGCGCGATTTGCTGGCGGTGTTTCTCGGAGGCACCCGGCTCTGGGCCTCCGGAGGACCTGGGCCGGCGGCGGAGGTGGCGCTCGGTGAGTTGGACCGTCTGGCAGCATCGTTCCTGGTTCGTACGCCGCCGGAGCAGGCGATGGCCCGGGAAGTCCGAGCCACCCAGGGATCTTGGCTGCTGCTCGCGGGAAGGTTTCGTGAAGCCGAGTTGCGACTCGAGGAGGCTTGCCGGTTGGAGCCGCCTTCGTCGGATCGGCGCGTTCGCCTCCATGGATGTGTTCCTGACTACGCGCGGGCGTTGTCGCTGCAGGGACGTTTCGATCGTGCCGAGCAAGTCCTCCGCGACAGGGCCCCGAATGTGGGCGATCCGACTGGTGAATCTCCAGGGCTGCGGGTCCGGTGGATCTCGGAGATGGCTCATGCACTCTGCGGTCAGTCGCGACATGCCGAGGCTGGACGCTGGTTGATGGATCAACGTCGGGGGCTTCGCGAACGGGGTGCTCCGGAAGTTGAGCGACTGGCTCTCGAGGCTGAGCATGCCGTGGTGATGGCCCGCGCGGGTCGGTTGTCCGAGGCGTTGCAGCAGATGGAGGCGGTGACCACCAATCGACTGGCCGGGGTGCGCAACTGGCATCGGGCCATGGTGCTGGCGCTCAGTCTCGAGGACACGGCGGCGATCCGTCGCCTGGGTCGTGCCGGTTTGTTGGGCTACGCTTCGGTGGCCGAGGGGATCGATGCATTGCTCTTGGCCGATGGTTTGTTGGCCGCAAATGGCGACGCGACAGAGATGGCCGTGGCCGCGGCGATGGTCGAGCGGGTTGCTGCTGCCCAAGACTGGAGCCGCGACTTCGCATCATTGATGCAGGCCCGTTTGGCACACCGCCAGGGTCGTTTTCCAGAGGCGCTGGAACTCCTCGATGCGTTCATTGCCCAGCGGGGATACGGAGTGGTCCGAGCCGGTTTCGAGTCCCTTCCAGCCTGTCGCGCCGAGTTGAAATGTTTTCGTGCCGAACTGTGTGCACGTCTGGGGCGCGAGGCCGGGGCCCGCCACGAACTGCAGGCTTCCCAAGACATCCTGCAAGCCGCCGCTGGTGCCCCATTGGCAGGTGGGAGCCATGGTGAATTCTGGGAGGAGAATTTGCGTGCCACCTTGAGCCGCAAAGCCGCCGAGAGAGCCCTCCAAAGCTCACCCTAGCCAAAGGGGTCGCCAAAGGGGTCGGTCCCTTATATGTGGCACATGAGGGACCGACCCCGTGTCGCCTGTGGCACATGAGGGACCGACCCGAATGGCAGTTAGTTAAGGCCTAGGCGCTTCTTGGTGAGCCGTTTTCTGCGGGGCGGGTGAGGCAGGTTTTCCAGCATGTACTCCATGGTCGCCTGCTGCATTTCCTGCAGCAGATCCCAAA
>JACCDP010723820.1_pt1 | contig 11414 bp, 9 predicted proteins | sample 7445841 | NCBI WGS metagenome assembly JACCDP01 (sample SAMN15323441, study PRJNA562643) | freshwater metagenome | isolation source: river surface water | place: USA:Blue River Watershed | collected 2017-08-17
CCCTGTTCAGGCGTGATCTCCTTGGGACGCGACCGTTCATACGCAGAGAAAGCCTCAGACCACTGGCGATCCGCAGAAGAAGGAACAGGAGGCCCCATCTCAGCAGACTGTGCAGCAGGCAACGAATCCAGACCGACACGGGCGACGGGGACGGCAGGAGCGCCTTGCTGTTTTTCTCTAGTCGAAGAAGCAGGGGCAGGAGAAGCGATTTTTATTTCCGGCACTGGAATTTGCACCATCGGGGGCGGCGTAATACGTGCAGCAATTTCCGGTGCAGCCGTCTTTAACCAAGGCAAACGCTCTTCCATTTCACGACGTTCGCGCTCTGCGCGTCGCGCTTCAGCCTCGGCGTTCATGACTTCAATTTGCCGCGCAAAGTCTTCGGGATCAAGAGATGAAGGAGACAAAGGTATGTAACTGCCGTTTTTCCCCGCGTATCCCACAATACCGCCTTCGGCAAACCCACTCATCTGCGGATTGAGTCGTTCAATACCGGCAGGAGGACGGCTTTGCGCCACGGCTTGCTCCATCAGAGCCTGCTGCGCTTGTTGTTGCTGCATCGCCTGAATCTGCGAGGCCAAGCCTGCTTGTTGCGCCATCTGAGGAACCGCAGGGGGCACTGCCCTTTGCATCAACTGCGCTGCTACCGTCGGAGCACCATCAGGCGTAGTCGGATTGAACTCACCGACTTGAGCCGCACGCTCAAGCGTCATGGCAGCGGCCAGTGCAGGATTGATTGCCGTTTGCATACTTATCCTTCGATGCTACCGAATTAGGGTTTCGTAGTTCCTTGAGCCGGGAACAGATCTTTGTACAACTGCATCAAGCCACCAGTTGTATTCATCACATCAGTCAGGGTACTGGGCTGCTGATACTGAGCCGCAACGGACTGAACCGGCATACCCTGAAGCATGGACTGTTGGAACTGCAACTGTGCGTACGGGTAATCACGCTGTCTCTTAAATTCTTCATAGTCAGCCTTAATACCCTCAGACTCGATACCGCGCTGTGTCGCACCACCTTGCAACTGAGCCAACACGTTTGCACGCTGTTCAGCGGTAAGTGACTGACCGAATTGCCCCTGAGTCTGCGCCGCAGCCAGAGCCCGAGCCAGTGCGTCCAGTCCGTAATTCGCACCAAACTGCCGCGACTGCTCTGTACCACGTTGCGCTTCAAGACCAAACTGTGCCCCGAGTCTTGCGCCTTCAAGACCTTGCTGTGCGCCAAACTGACGAGACTGTTCACCAAGACGCAGTCCCTCAAAACCAAACTGAGCGCCAAGTTGAGCGTTCTTCAGTGCCTGATCCGCAGCGAACTGACGCGATTGCTCCGTGGCTTGTTGAGCGCTTTGGCCGTAGCGAGCCGCGAGTTCCGCTGCGGTCAAGTCCTGCGTCGTTCCAAACTGGGCTTCCTGCAACTTGCGTTGCTGTTCCGCATTGAACTGCTGAACCGCTTTGTCATACGCACTGGTGTATGCCTCACCGGTCGTGCGCCCAATCTGTTGAAGCAGATTACGACCAAGTTCAGATTCCATGATGGCTTGACGACCGCCACCATAAGCACCTGCTCTTGCCATGCGCCCCGCGTTTTGAACACGGGCAATCTCCGCTTGCCTACGCAGTTCTTCCAGTTGAGGATTGAGCGCCTGCTGAATGTACGGGTTCATGTACTGACCCGCAATTCCCTCCTCAGTGAACGACTGACCAATCGGCGTGTATGCCTCGGGCGCTTCAAAAGTGCTTGTGAATTGACCCGGCTGATACGCTGCCGTCGCCGTATACACATTTCCCGCAGCAAGAGGGTTGTAGGCAGCGGGGGCTTTGAACCCAGATGTGAACGTAGCCGGGGCGTAACCTCTATCAGCCAAACCAAGCGCTCTGGATGCAATACCTCCCGCCGTTTCTGCGGCTCGACCTATGTGCGGAGACACCGACAGCCTGGCAAGTCCGGAGAATGCCTGTTGCTGAAGCGGTGATGCTTCAGCAGTCAGAGGGCCCTGATATACCTGATACGGTTGCTCAGACAGCGCCTCTGCTTTACCAAGCATGGAAGTGACATACGGCCCCGCCCATTCGGACAGGGTCTCTTGACGACCAATTTGATCGCCGGGGACGGGAGATACGGTTGCCATACTTAATCCTTATGCGAGACGTTTGAGTTCGCGATCTGCACCGGAGGGCTTGCCTCGTTTGGCTTTCCTAGCCTGAGCCTCGACACGATCCAACATGGCATAGAGTTTCCGGGCACCTGCATCAGAAGAACCATTGCCAAGTTCAGCAACAACACGGGCAGGGATCACAAACTCTCCGTCAGCCAGTCGGGCTTCTTGGCCAGATCCTGCAAACCGTGCAGGGATGGAGTCAGACACTCCGTCACCATTACCCTTCAAATACCGTCCACGGGCGAGCATAGCAATACCTCCGGGCATCTGACCACCACTCGCGAACTCGTACGTCTCAGGAAATTTTTCGTCTTCTCTACGGACAGAAGGAGTCACCGGGGGTTTCAACTTATTTTCTTCCGCTGACGGTTTTGCCTCATTCCCCGCGAGCCGGTAGCGCAGCGGCGAGAAATACGTGATCCCGCCTTGTCCCGGACGATACGCAATCGTGCGCGTAGTCGGCGCAGCGCCTGTCTCTGTGGGAGCCACTGTCTCGTAGCGAACGGGGCGCTGCTGTTCAATCGGGGTCTGGCTGCGCTCAAACACGTACTTCGGGATACCACCTTGATAGCCGACCGGAGTCTGCGGCCTGTTGCCCATCGTTTTGTTGAGCAATCCGGCAAGTCCTGCGAATGCAGCGAGTTGCGACAACTGTCCGTTGTTGCCGCTGAAAATATTCCCAAGCGCTTTGGTGATGCCGCCGGTATCAAGATCAGCGAGGATCCTGCCCCAAATACCAGGGTTTCCCCACCCCGGCCCCGGCGTTCCGGGTGCGGTATCAACGGGTCTGCCAGTGATCGGATCAACGTTGGTCGTATCGGTCGGAACAGTCAGACCTGTATCTGCTTGTCCTGATCCTCCTTCACCCGGAAGGACGTAAATACCGTCCCCGCCACCTGTCCACGGAAAAGACTCTTGCAAGTCTTCAAACCCGCCGAGGTCGTAGCCACCAAAACCAAGATCGGCCATGTCAGCCCCTTCCAATCAAATCCATGAGTTCGTCAATGGTGGCAGTGGGACTTTCATCAGCCAGTGCCATTAAGCGGGTGTACGCATCTTCCTGCTGATTTTCACCGCCCTCGCCCTCAAGGGCAAGTTCCAAAGACCGACGGGCCTGCGCCTTTCGACCCTGAAAGTCAGTGACATCAGCCATAGACGGTGCGCCGGGCCCGAACTGTACCGCCCCCTTGCCGTAAAAGACATCCGCCAGTGGCAGAGGCTGCATCTGCGAAACAGGGCGCGTTGCTATAGGCATGAACCTAGACGGAGAGGTTGTAACACTCGGCGTGGTTGTCGTGGTCTTCTTTTCTTCCGTCTTTGTAGAAGTTGTCTTGGACTCCGGTTCAGAAGAAATTTTCTTTCCGGTTACATCGACCTTTTGGTTCTGGATGTCCTCAACTTCAGTGGGAAGTTTGGTAGCCGTCACCTCAACCTTCTGGTTTTGAATGTCTTCAGGTTCCGGGATCTCAACCGGGATCCTCTGACCTTCAACAGTAACCGTCTGTTTCGGGGGCTCAACAATCGACTCCCTGATCAACTCATCAAGGAAGGCATCTCCGTACGATGGGCTGTCCTTTGTTCCGATGACCGACACACTCTGATCCGGTTTTTTGGTCGGAGTGAGGTATTCAACGAGGTCAAACGGCTCCTGTTCCCACGGCTCAACACGCGAGCCGGGGACTTCAACCCGCTGCGCTTCTCCGGTGGATATGCCTTCGCCCCCAGTCGGATCCCATCCTTCCCAGATGCCTTGCCCTGCATCGCCAAGATCTACGCCACCAGAAACAGCGGCTTTCGCCTGCCCCGCAACAGATCTGGCAATCGACCCGACCAAAGCATTGATAGCCGAAGAGCCGGGGTCTTTCCCGCGAAGTTCTGCTGACAGGGCTGCAAGCGCAGCATTTTGGAGAGGTACAGGCAATGACTTGAGCGTGGGATTGGCTTTGGCTTCCTCCAACACCGTATCAGTCAGACCGGAAAGCGCTCCGCTAGTCAAAGCAGATCCGATGTCCACCCCTCTGCCAGTCAGTGCAGAACCGACCAAAGACGAGCCAATATCCCTAACAACGCCCTTTGCCACATTCCCGGACAGGGACTGAAGCGCATCACCGACCACACCTTCAGGAAGATACGGCCCGATAAACTTACTTGTTGCAGTGCCTGCCTGCTCCGCAAGGGATCCAAGCCCCGCGCCTGCGCCCGCTGCAATCCCGCCTCTGAGGGCTGATTTCCCGATATCCTGACCAGTCAGTCCACCCAGAACCGCGCCACGCCCGGCACCTATGATGGCATTTGCAGCAATCTGCGACGCGAGTCCTTGCCCGAGAGTAGGAGCCAACGCGCTTGTCAGACTAGATGTCGCGGGGCCCGTCAACGCCATCAAAGCGATGTTTGCAATATTGAGCGCAGGCCCTTTCCAATCCTCTGAGTAATCAAACCCTTCGGGCTGTCCTTCCACTGCGCCCGTAGCATCCCTTCTGATTACAAAACCACTGTCGCCGCCAGTGAATACACGGGTATCGCTACCCATGACGTTCCCGTCGGCATCGTAGTTGAAAGTGGTAACTGCCTTTTTACCCGCAAGACCTGATTCTTGATAGTCAGGTGTATCAGGAATCAGATCCGTTTTGGTAGCGCTATACATCCCGTAGTTTGCAGGATCGCCACGTACAACTTTGTATCCGCCTATGTCCAGACCGAACGGGTTACCTGAACTTGCCTCTCCAGACCCATACGCCTGAAGCCAATCAAGATTAAGTTTCTCTTTGAGCGAAGGGTCGGTTTGGAAGGACTTACTGAGCAACTCCCGAGGATCAAACAATTCAACCGGCGCAGTCGGTTGCGCTGCGCTCGGTGCCGTCACAGACGGATTCGGCCTGTTGCCGACGATGTTGAGGAGATCGTCCTCTTCCGTACGACCATCGAACTCGTTAAATCTGTAGACCATGATTAGTCCGTCAAGTCGATGAATGCTAGTGAGCCGATGGCACTGCCGGTACCAGACAGAACCCGAATCCCGAGTGTGTATACGTCGCTTACACCGGCAAGACTGACGCCAAGTTGCAAGTCGAAGTTGTACCCCGTCGCACCAGACAGCGGAGTTCCAACTTTATTGGTTCCAGACAAGTAGTCAACCGCCACAATAGTGCCACCCGTCATGGCCGTGGCTGATACATCGAAGTCCACATGAGCAAATGTCGTGGTGTCATACGACGCACCGGTCAGGGTGGCGTTCTTGACCAAGACCACCTCGTAGTCTCCTGCTGAGGTAGGAAGTACGTTCATTGTCTGAGGAAGTACCACGGCACCCAAACTATCCGATGCGAGACGAATGGAGACAAGCGGCAGGAACGTTGTACTGATACTGCCAAGCGCCGTAGTGCGACGGGCTACCTGCATTGCGCCGACCTGCTGATACCCGCCGTCTGAGATCACGGTGGAACAAATTTGCTTAAGAGTCGAAGAACCAGAAGTGGCTCCAGTATTTGTGATCTCGTACCGCACCGGCAGGATAGCCGTGGTCATGTAGACCTTGTTGATATCGTTGGCGTTATTGAACGTATGAGCGATGACGAACTCACCATTGATCACGAAGCCGCAGCGAACAGAGCCAACACCAAGCCACTCAAAATCCATGAACAGAATCTGCGCCTTGGTAATGTCCAAAGTGAATCCACTGTCTCCGGTGCCATCCAACTTGTCACCGTTCCAATCTGCCTGATTAACCGTGCGGGCATCACTGGGTGATCCTGAAGTTGAAGTACGAAGAACAAACGATACGGTTGTACCGTTCTGTTGCAAAAACACGCCGTTGTCAGAACCGAAATAACCGACTCGTTGCCGAAGCCCTGATTTGCCTCCGTTCATCACGAAAGTCGCCAGTACAAGCAAACCCTTACCCGGCTGATACGGAAACACGCGGAACGTCTGCCGCACCACCTCTGAGCCTGAAGAAGATGTCACCGCCATATCGACAGTGGACTCATTGGTATTGATTGTGGCGGTGCCGCCCGTGGCAGTGGACTCCGAAAACTGATCGTCTTTGGCGTAGCGGTTCTGGCTGTCGAAAAGAGTGTAGGGGTTGCTGACGCGAGTCCGACCAAACGGGTCTACGGCCATGCCCGTTAACGCAACCGGAATGGGAGTGGAGGTCGTCACAATTTGCCCCAAAAGTGCGTTGAGTCGGTTGAAGTACAGACGCAGGACGTTATTGAACTGCTCCTGATAACGAGAGTCGTATTGCCCCGGCGCAAGCGGCAAGTTTGGCGCAGGCGGAATCAGTGCATCTTCAACCAGAATGCTCATCGCCTGCCGTCCATGCGAACGTCAATTCGCGGAGAGCCCAACTGCCACGTTACCCCAAGCGCATCGGACTGCGCTTTCAGACTCATTTGCCGTCCACGAACACGGATATAAACGATGTTGGTGAACTGTTCAATCGGCACAGTCGCCGTGCGCGTCACGGCAGCACTGCTTGATCCGCCCAAAGACTGAGGGCTGTTGAACCCCGAACCTGCACCCTTCATAGGGATCAGTGACATGGTAATGGAAGGATTCTGCGCTGTCGAACCTGAAAACGTCACATCAGGCAGCATGCGCCAAACGAACCCAAAGTTCTGGCCGTCTTCAAGATCAAATTCTGCGGATTCGATATAGGCATTGATTGCGGCCGGAACTCCAGTGGCGTTGTCATCGACACCGTTCTCATGCTCCACGATGTTCTTCAGATACGTCGCAGCGACCGGATAGTCTCTCAACCCTGAATCAAGCCACGCCGTTCTCTCCATCGTGCCGTAGTACCAGATTTCTTCAAAGTAGTTATAGATGACGTACCGGTCAATAGTGTTTGAATCAGCGGAGCAATAGAACCACCAGACCTCATTGAAGCCTTCGTTCGTACCCGCAAACACTTGCTTTGATTGCTGTTTGTTGAAGTCTCCGAACACATAACGACGGAGATCACATTTCAGTGTCTGAACACGCCCGTCATAGATATAGAACTTATCCACACCCATCCAAAACACTCTACCGGACGCAACAACAGCGGCGTTTTTGCTCTGGATTGAAAGATTACTGCCCATAATCTGTGCACCCCAGATATCCGGAGCACCAAGATATTGCAGTGAGTAGATCGCGGAATCCGTGAACACGACAATTTCTTGCCGCATTTGAACAGCCGTGATGATTTCGCTGCCATCAGAAAGCCGCAAACTCCCCGCCTGATTGGTGGCAGCAGGAGTCCAATTCACCGCGTTTTCTTGGTCTGACCACCGGATAAGCATCGGGTCGAGGTCGACCGATCCATAGTCATTGCATCCGAATGCGAACACAAATCGGTTTGTGTCCGAGATAAAGATACCGTTTTGCACAAAGGGAACATCAGACGCGCCAGACAAGGAAGACAGCGCAACTGCACGAGTAGTCACCCCCGTCGTCGCATCCCAGTAGTAGATGCCACCCTTGCTAGGCCCGAAGATCAGGTCTTCCCCGAAGTTGAATTGCGTCCAAGTACGCAGATCAGTTCTGGTCGTGCTCGGAGTACCAACACCCCATGTTCCGCTTCCCCACGCACCTGCACCCCAACCAGTCAGAGGAACTTCTTCTTCCGGGCCGACGTTTATCTGGTAAGCCGCCGTTACGGCTGACCCACCCGTTGCGCCTGCTGCGACTACCGACGGAGTCGTGATGGTGTACGAATCCGTACTCAAAACAGTGATCTGAAACTCAGCATTCAGGATAGATGCGTAGGTGCCGGTAACACCGCTAAACGTCACGAAGTCGCCAGTAATGCCGCCATGAGAGAGGGCAGTGACCGTGACAGTCGTTGTGCCGTTACCAGTGAACGGATCTGTACCGAGAGTGGCAGTAGACCGAATCGGCGTTACGTCGTAGTAGTTGCCGCCGCGCTCAATATAGAACTTGAGGTTCGTGCCGATCCCAAGCAGATTCTCACTCTGTAGGGTGATCCAGTTCCACAGCGAACGGCAAGTACCCAGAAACGTCTGACCAGAAATCAACGTCCACCCACCGATCTTCTCGGGGGTGCCTTGGCGAAAACGAACTTTGTCGCACTCATACCAACCGTTTTCGTTGGTGTAGCGCGTGTTCTCGCGGTTCACCCCCGGGCGCAGTTGAAGTTTTTTCAATGGCACAGTGGACTCCTATCCGGTCACCCGACGCCATTCGGGCTTGTCTACACCGCGACTGAAGTGGGGCGTGTCCACCAGACTGACGCCGTTGCCGCCCCAAGAGTTTAACGGGTGCAGGCTTTCCCAGAAAGCCCCAAGCGGAGCCAACATCTCACGGTCGTATGTCAGCCTACCGGCACGGAAAAAGTTGAGGTCGATAGCCAGTCGGCGCAGGTGCAGGGAGTTCATCGTTTTGCTGCGCCCAGTCTTGATGTAAATCTCTTGCTGCTCAGGGCTGCGATACAACTCGCCGCCCGTGACAACGAATCCTTGCTTGGTGGCGAACTGCACCAACTGACCGACATGGATCAAGAACTCTGCCTGAGCCGTGATCAAACTCACTTCGGCCCTCCGGTCAGTTGCTTGATGGTTTCGTCCTTGTCTTTGGAGCCACGGGTAGTACCGAACTCAAAGTTATAGATGTTGTCCAGATACCCAAGAAAGCGCCCAAGCACCAAGGTAAAGATGCCCTTGACGTATTCGTTGATCCCCTGATCCTGCCAGACGATGTAAACCAAAGCGGCAATCATCAGCACGGCCAGTGCGAACATCATGTCGGCACGGTGATTCTTCACCCCGCGCTTGATGAACTCCACATCCCGACCACGGGCAGAGTCCCGGTCTTGCACCTCGGCCTTGAAATACTCCAGACCAATCCGGTTGTCCTGAATCCGCAGCCGGATCAGTTCTTCCTCATGCTCCATCTCCCACTGACGCAACTGGGCCAATTCAGAGGATGTCGGCTGACGGCCCTCTTCCAGTTTCACGCCCGTCTTTTCTTCGATCCACTCCCGGCCTTTGACCAAGGCGGCATTACCCAACAGGTTCAACCCGTGGGCAAGGAGTGGAGCGATGACGGCGGGGATGGGCATATCACACGCCCGGATTAACCTGTTTCTTGATCACTTCAAGCATGATCTTCGACTTCTTCTGTTCAAGAATCTCGGCTGCAAGTAGTCCTGCCAGTTGATCACGAAATGCGCTCAGTTCAACCTGCTCATCTACAGGCAACGAAGCAATCTCTTGCAGCGCCAACGTGTAGTTGTCGATGTTGATCTGGTAATGCATTACTTCTTGCACTCGGGCGTCGAGAGCAATGTTCAGGATTTCATCTTTGGTTTTCATGTTAGCAACCTTTATTGTCAAATTGGAGACCACGCAAGACCGTGGCCGACATTAGTAGGCAGTGTTGACGGATTTGAATATTTAATACCAAACCCTGCACCAGACCACGGATATGCGTTGATATACGGTGAATTGAAAGTTGATACAGCAATATGTCTACTATCAGCACTAAATCCTACGTCATATCCAATTGATGGAGGCAAAGTAGCCGGATTGGAGTATTTAGTTCCAAATCCAGAACTTGACCATGGATATACCGCTACAAAAGGCGATCCAGACGATGCTGTGGCAATAACGGTTCCATCCGGGCTAAATGCAACGCTCTGTGAAATAACAGGAGCAGCAGGAGAAACATTCGCATATTTTGTCCCAAAACCGGAACTAGACCATGCATAGGCAAAAAGATAAGGTGACGCAGCCGTACCTACGGCTATTACATCTCCGGCAGGATTAAACGTTACACTAATTCCGTCACCGGATGGCAACGTAGCCGGGTTTGAATACTTAGTACCAAAACCAGACCCAGACCACGGATAAACAGTCAAACTCGGAGAATTATCGTGTGCAACAGCAAGACTCGCACCATCCGGGCTAAATGCAACGCCATTTCCTGCGCCGGTAGGCCACGTTACAGGATTTGAGAATTTTGATCCGAATCCAGACCCAGACCACGCATATGCATCGACGAATGGCGGAAAATCGGTGCTTACAGCAATTGCATCTGTAGCGGGAGTAAATGCAATATCACTAACTTCACCGCTAGGGGCAGACGCAGGATTTGAAAATTTTGAACCAAAACCAGACGATGACCATGCATATACAGAAATATACGGTGAACCACTACTCTGTCCAACCGCTATAACACTACCGTCCCTATTAAAAGTAACTGAAGACCCGGTTCCACCCGGCAATGTCGATGGGTTCGCATACTTTGCGCCAAATCCCGACGACGACCATTCATACACTGACAAATACGGTGATCCAATATGAGCGACCGCAATCGCGCTTGATTGCGCGGACGATACCTGAGTTGAATTTGCGCTAAACATCAGTTACCTATGTCGAGTAGTTGTACCCTGCGCTACTACCAAGCCAGTTTGTTCCATCCGCAGTAAAGACGTATTTGTCAGTACGGTTCGCAGAAGGAGTAACTGAAGGCGCTACACCGGCAGGCCATTTAACAGCCGCAGGCCACGTTACCGTGCGCCCACCCGTGCCGTCTTGTTTGAGCAAGAGCATGAACGACCGCCCCGCTGTGGCCGTAGGAAACGTGAACGTGCAGTTGCCGGTAAGCGTCAGGATCTGCAAGGAGCCGTTTGCAAGATCGATGGTGTAGGCAGTCCCCGTGTTGGCCGTCACCGTTTCTTCGGTATAGCCGTTGGTGAATGTACCGGCTTCAATGGTCTTGTTGGTCAGCGTCTGCGTGCCAGTCAGGGTAACGTCACCAGATCCGGCACCGATTGCAGTACGAAAGTCGGTTGCGTTCAGCGCAGACACCGTGTTGTCTGCATTAAACCGAGGAAAAGTGATTGCGCTTGGGTCAGTGATCGTGAAGATGTTTGCGCCAAGCAGACTGGCACCCAGATTGGTTCTGGCACCCGAAGCGGTGGAAGCGTTTGTTCCACCGTTTGCCACGGGCAGTTGCCCGGTTACACCAGTCGAAAGCGGAAGACCTGTGGCGTTGGTCAATGTTCCCGATGTAGGAGTTCCAAGCGCCCCGCCATTCACGACGAAAGAACCGGCCGTACCAACGTTTATACCCAACGCAGTCGCGACACCAGTTCCGAGCCCCTGAAGAGTAGCAACATCTGTCGATGCGACCAACTCAAAGTCAGAACCGTTCCAAGCGATCAACGCACTGCGAGCAGCGGCCACAGTGACGCCCGTAGTCGGGCCCACGCCGACAACCTTCACGGACTGGCTTGTAGACGTATTGTTCA
>JACCDP011461475.1_pt1 | contig 11413 bp, 12 predicted proteins | sample 7445841 | NCBI WGS metagenome assembly JACCDP01 (sample SAMN15323441, study PRJNA562643) | freshwater metagenome | isolation source: river surface water | place: USA:Blue River Watershed | collected 2017-08-17
ACGGCAGTTAGCGCTGGTCGATCACTTGCGCACAACCTGAGCTGCAATTTACTGGCACATTTCTTGATAGTAAAAACTGATCACACACGATCAGGGTGCGGCGGGAATGGCCGAGTTTTTCAACGAAATGTTTGATGAGGGCGGGGTAAACACCCGCAGTCACTATCAGGGCTTCGACCACTGGCTATCCGAACAGCCCGCCGATATCGTCGCGCGCAAACGTGTCGAAGCAGACCTGATGTTCCGCCGGGTCGGCATCACCTTCGCAGTTTATGGCAGCGAGGCAGGCACGGAGCGCCTGATACCTTTCGACATTATCCCCCGCATCATCCCAGCCGCTGAGTGGGCAACGCTGCAACAAGGCCTACGGCAACGCGTACAAGCGCTTAATCTTTTTATTCACGACATCTACCACGAACAAAACATTGTGCGCGCAGGCGTGATGCCGGCGGAACAAGTCTTTCGTAACGCGCAGTACCGGCCTGAGATGCAGGGCATCACTGTTCCAAGTGATATCTACGCGCACATTGCCGGCATTGATATCGTGCGTGCCGGCGCCGGCGAGTTCTATGTGCTGGAGGACAATTTGCGCGTGCCTTCCGGTGTGTCGTACATGCTGGAAGACCGCAAGATGATGATGCGCTTGTTTCCGGAACTGTTCGCGCGTCACAAGGTGGCACCAGTCGCTCACTACCCCGATCTTTTGCTCGACACGTTGCGCTCGGTAGCGCCTAAGGGCGCGGATGATCCGACCGTCGTACTCATGACCCCCGGCATGTACAACTCAGCTTATTTCGAGCATGCATTCCTCGCACAGCAAATGGGTATTGAACTGGTCGAGGGTCAGGATTTGTTTGTGGATGACGGCTACGTGTTCATGCGCACTACCCGCGGCCCAAAGCGCGTCGATGTGATCTACCGCCGCATCGACGACGACTTTCTGGATCCACTGGTATTTCGTGCCGACTCATCGCTTGGCGTGCCCGGACTGTTATCGGTCTACCGCGCGGGGCGAGTGGCGTTAGCCAATGCGATCGGCACCGGTGTTGCGGATGACAAATCGATTTATCCCTTTGTACCCGAGATGATTCGTTTTTATTTGTCGGAAGAACCAATCCTGAACAATGTCCCCACGTGGCAGTGCAGAAAAAAAGAAGATCTGCAGTACACACTCGATCATCTCGAACAATTGGTCGTGAAGGAAGTGCATGGCGCAGGTGGCTACGGCATGTTGGTCGGCCCTGCCTCAAGCCGCGCCGAGATTGAAGATTTTCGTCGGCGCCTGATCGCGAAACCTGACGGCTATATTGCCCAGCCCACCCTCGCCTTGTCGGTTTGCCCGACCTATGTCGAGTCTGGTATCGCACCACGTCATATTGATTTACGTCCGTTTGTATTGTCTGGCAAGACCGTCAGTATGGTACCGGGCGGCCTTACTCGCGTCGCCCTGAAAGAGGGATCACTGGTGGTCAACTCCTCGCAAGGCGGCGGCACCAAAGATACGTGGGTACTGGAGCGATGAGATGCTGATCTACTTTGCTAAATTGAGAGACTAACCATGCTGAGCCGAACAGCCGATCATTTGTTTTGGATGGCTCGTTATACAGAACGAGCGGAGAATACCGCCCGCATGCTGGACGTAAATATCCAGACGCAGTTACTGCCGCAATCCGTCGAAGCGGCAGAGCAAAGCTGGCGCGCTGTACTCGGCATCTCTGAGTTACTGCCGGCATTCGATGCCAAGTACGGCATCCTTAGCCGCAAGGATGTACTCGACTTCATGGTGTGCGATCCGACGAATCCGTCATCGATCGTCTCTTGCCTGAGTAGCGCTCGAGAAAACGCACGTGCCGTGCGCGGCACATTAACCACCGAGGTGTGGGAAACGCAGAACACCACATGGCTAGAGATGGCGGGTCTGCTGCGCGATGGCATCCTTACGCGCGACCCGTCCGAATTCTTCGAGTGGGTCAAGCACCGCTCGCATTTATCACGCGGCGTGACGATTGGAACCATGCTGAAGGACGAGGCGTTTTACTTCATCCGTCTGGGCACCTTCCTGGAACGCTGCGACAACACCGCAAGACTGCTCGATGTGAAGTTTCACGGCGCTGATGGCGAACAACTGACTGCCAGCGAGATGGACTATTACCACTGGGCTGCCGTGCTGCGATCGGTATCTGCATTCGAGACCTATCGCAAGACTTACCGCGACGTGATTACGCCTGAGCGAGTCGCCGAGTTGTTAATACTACGCGGAGAAATGCCACGCTCGTTAATGGCCTGCATGACGGAAGTCGTCAATAATCTTTCGCAGGTTCGCAATGATGTCTCACGTGAGACCGAACGTTTTGCCGGCAGGCTGCACGCCGGACTGCGCTTTAATAGCATTGATGACATCATGCAGCGTGGACTGCATGACTACCTGACCGAGTTTCTTGAGCAGGTCTACGAGCTGGGCAACCGAGTCAGTCGTGACTTTCTGGTACCCTTGGCTGCATGAGTTCCATCACACTGTCGATACACCATCAGACGGTGTATCGCTACGGATCACCCGCGGTGTATTCGATACAGCGCTTGCATATGACGCCCAGAGCAGAGCCCCTGCAGCGCACCTTGGACTGGTCCATCACGACGCCCGGCAAACGGCGTCAGGCCCACGATGCGTTCGGTAATGCCAGCGATATCGTTACGCTAGCAACACCCCATAATGAAGTCAGAATCACCGCCGTTGGCAATGTCGAGATACAAGCACCTTACGAGGGACGCATCACCGACACCATGCGACTGCCGATACCGGTTTTTACTGTACCTACGCGTCTGACCGAGCCGACAGCAGCAGTACGCGAGTTTGCTGCAAGCTATTTATCCACTGCTAAAGCCAGCACCGCGCAGGTACTTGAGCTTGCCGCTGCGATCCGTGAAACCGTTGGCTACCATTCGGGTGCCACCGTGACCTCCAGCAGCGCCGATGACGCACTCCGTCTTGGGCAAGGGGTTTGCCAAGACCACGCACATCTATTCATCGCCTGCTGCCATAGTGTCAGCCTGCCAGTCCGCTATGTCTCGGGCTATATTTATCCCGGCGAAGTCGAGCACAGCGCTAGCCACGCTTGGGTAGATGTCTGGGTTGAAGCATCTGATTACAGTGGCTGGGTCAGTATTGATGTCACCCACGCTTGCCTGCAGACGGCTGATTACTGCCGGCTTGCAGTTGGCAGAGATTATGAGTCGGTGGCACCGGTGCGCGGCATGCGGCGCGGTGGTGGCGATGAGCAGATGGCCGTACAAGTCGATGTGGCAGTGAGAAAGTGAGCCTTTGAAATGACCTATTGCGTAGCAATGCGACTGAATGCGGGGCTGGTGTTCTTGTCGGACTCGCGCACCAATGCCGGCGTCGATCATATCGGTACCTTCCGCAAACTCTCCGTGTTTGAAAATCCGGGCGATCGGATGATGGTGCTGATGACAGCAGGTAACCTATCGATCTCTCAGTCGATCCGGCAGACCGTGGCGGAGTATTTATCGCCCGATGGCACTAGCATCTGGAGTGCTTCATCGATGTATGAAGCGGCTCAGATTGTCGGCGACGCGATTCGCACTGTACACAAGCGTGATGCAAAGTCACTCGAGCAATTTGGCATCGACTTCAATGTCAGCATGATTTTTGGCGGGCAGATCAAGGGCGAGAGCTGCCGGCTTTTCCAGATGTATGCCGCAGGTAACTTCATCGAATCGCATGACGAAAACCCGTATTTCCAAATCGGTGAAGCGAAGTATGGCAAACCCATCATTGATCGGGTCATCACTCCCACAACACCACTCGACGAGGCTGCAAAGTGCGCCTTAGTGTCGATGGACTCGACATTGCGCTCAAATATTTCCGTCGGCTTCCCGCTTGATCTGCTGGTGTATGAAAAAGATGCCTTATCGGTTGGTCGCTTCGTGACGGTAGACGAGCGCAATCAGTATTTTCAGATGATCCGTTCGACTTGGGGCCAGCAATTGAAGCAGGTATTCGAGGGCATACCTGATCCCGTGTGGAATGCTGCGCTGAATACCGAGTCGAATGTGCTGTCGAGCGCGGCCAATCACAACCAGCCTGTCCGCGTGCAGCCGCCTAATTCAGTGGCCAAGGCAGAAGCCAAGGCGACGCAATTACAAACCTTGGCACAACAAGATCAGCGTAGGCAGCCGCAGTAGCGGCGAATGCTGGCTATCTTGTTTCGGTGATTAGTCAGATGCTCGGCGCAGCTAGGGCTGACGCTGAGCAGCAACAGCTGCGACGGATCATTTAACGATGGTCTGTGGCTCGTCTGCTTGCCGCTCGCGAATCATGCCAATGCGGTAAACCGTTTCACCTAAGCGCTTCAACTCAGCTTCGGCGGCATCAGCATGCGCATTCGACACGATGACTGTCATGCCGATGCCGCAGTTGAAGACGCGGTGCATCTCGTCATCGGCGACACCACCGTGTTGTTGCAGCCAGGAGAATAGGGGTGGCATCGCCCAGGCATCGCGCTGCAGCTCGGCGGTCAGGTGGGGTTGCAATACACGTGGGATATTCTCGACCAAGCCACCGCCGGTAATGTGCACCAAACCGCGCACCTCCAGGCTACTCATCAGTGAAAGCAAAGGCTTGACGTAGATGCGAGTCGGCGCGAGCAAGACATCGGCCAGCGGGCGGCCGTGGAAGTCCGCATTCAGGTCCGGCTGCGCCACGTCGAGAATCTTGCGAACCAGCGAATAACCATTCGAATGCGCGCCGGACGAAGCCAGTCCAAGCACGACGTCTCCGGGCGCAATCTTGCGGCCATCGATGATCTTTGATTTTTCGACTGCACCTACTGCAAAGCCTGCAAGATCGTACTCACCATCCGGGTACATGCTGGGCATCTCGGCGGTCTCGCCACCAATCAGGGCACATCCGGCTTGCTCGCAACCCGCTGCAATACCCTTGATCACATCCGTCGCGGCTGCCACGTCGAGCCGCCCACAAGCAAAATAGTCGAGGAAGAACAAGGGTTCGGCGCCCTGTACCAGAATGTCATTGACGCTCATCGCAACCAGATCAATGCCGACCGTATCGTGGCGGTTGAGATGAAATGCCAGCTTCAGCTTAGTGCCGACACCATCGGTGCCCGCCACCAGTACCGGCTCTTTAAACTTTTTGCTGACCTCGAATAGGGCGCCAAATCCGCCAATACCGGCCAATACGCCCTCGCGCATGGTGCGCTTGGCAAAGGGCTTAATCGCCTCGACCAGCGCATCGCCAGCATCAATATCAACACCTGCATCGCGATAAGAGAGTGAAACCGGGGACTGGGAGGTCATAAAGGATAGGAGCGCTGGGCTGAGGAAACGGTAGAATCAGTGCTTGCCCTGATGACAAGACCTGCGGGGCCGCCATTTTATCAAAACAGCCCCGCTACTCGCGCCAATGAACCCCCTGACCGGCCCCGAATCCCGCCAAAACCTGCTGTGGCTCTCGGTCAGTCTCGGCTTTCTTACCCTGCTGTGGCTGCTGACCCCGGTGCTGACACCGTTTGTGGCGGCCCTGATCATCGGCTACGTGCTGAATCCGGGTGTCGACTGGTTGCATCAGCATCGCTTGCCACGAGTGCTCGCGGTGCTGCTGGCGATGCTGTCGGTTTTTATGATCGTGACTGCGCTCGCCCTGATCGTGCTTCCGATTCTGGCGGAAGAGCTGCCGGTGCTGCGCGAACGCCTACCCGCCCTGTTATCGCGGATCGACGCCGCCTTCAGTCCCACGCTACGGCAATGGGGTTTTGGCGGTCGGCTTGACTTCATCGCCTTGCAGAAAGCGATCGCCGCCAAGCTCGCTGCAGGTGATGGGTCGACGTCAGCCTTGCTGAACTGGCTGCGCATCGGTGGCAGTGCGCTGATCACTTGGGTTGGGACGCTGGTGCTGATTCCAATTGTGTTGTTCTACCTGCTGCTGGATTGGCACAACATGATTCAGCGTATCAGAGAGACTGTCCCTCGCCGCTGGTCGGCCTTGGTCGACGAGATGGCCGTCGAAACCGATGGCCTGCTCGCGCAGTATTTGCGAGGGCAATTGCTGGTGATGTTCCTGCTGGCGGCTTATTACTCAACCGCACTAACGCTTGCCGGCTTCGATGTCGCGCTACCAGTCGGCATGCTCACCGGCTTGCTGGTGTTTATTCCGTATGTTGGCTTCGGACTCGGGCTGGCGCTAGCGATCATTGCAGCCGTATTGCAATTCGACGGCTTGAGCGGATTGACCGCAGTCGCCATCATTTACGGGCTCGGACAATTCCTCGAAAGCTTCCTACTGACACCGCGCTTGGTCGGCGAGCGGATTGGCCTGCATCCGCTGGTCGTCATCTTCGCGCTATTGGCTTTCGGGCAGTTGTTTGGTTTTGTCGGCGTACTTTTGGCACTTCCGGCGTCGGCTATACTTTCGGTCGCCTTTCGTCGTCTGCGCAAGCACTACTTAAACAGCGGTTTTTATAATCAGCCATGAGGCAACTTCTGCTGGATTGGGGTGCCGCGCGGCCGCAGACGCTGGACAATTTTGTGGTCGGCAGAAACCAGGAGCTCGCCGCACTGCTGCGGCAGATCGATTCTGATGCCGCCAGTGTGCCCGGCCATCGACTACTGCTGATCTGGGCTGAGGCAGGAGCAGGCAAGTCGCATTTGCTGAACGCGCTGAGCGCGAATCCTGCGACAAAACTGCTGACACCCGCTGCCTCAGTCGATGCGTTTTCCTGGTCAGCCGATGTTGCGCTGTATCTGATCGATGACTGCGACCAGCTTGATGAAGCGCGTCAGCAAGCACTATTTCATCTGATTAATCAGGTTCGCGATAACGCTAGCCTGTTGATCGCGAGTGCAAAACAGGCTCCGCTGCAATTAGCGTTACGTGAGGATTTACGGACTCGCCTAGGCTGGGGATTGGTCTATCAACTCCATGGCTTGTCGGATGAGGAGAAGGTCGATGCCCTGTCGAAGTCTGCAGAAGCGCGTGGGCTGTCCCTGTCAGCCGGCGTATTACCTTACCTGTTGACGCACTTCCGGCGCGATATGCAGTCGCTTTCAACCATGCTCGATGCACTCGATCGTTACTCGCTGGAGACGCAGCGACCCATTACGCTACCGCTACTGCGCGAGCTACTACAAACTGGTGACACCACAACGCCCCCATGAATCTGACGCTGTTTGATCTCGACAATACCCTGCTACCGCTGGACTCCGACTATGAGTGGGGCCAATTTTTATGTCGCGCTGGTGCAGTCGAGCGTGAGGCATTTACTGCGCGCAATGATGCGTTTTATCAGCAGTATGTCGCCGGCACGCTGAATCCGGTTGAATACCTAGAATTTGCTTTCGGAACACTGAAACGCTTCCCGCGCGCGCAGCTAGATACTTGGCACGCGCAATTCATGCAGGAGGTGATCCAACCGGCGTTGCGCGATGAGGCGCTCGCGCTGGTGGAGGACCATCGTCGGGCAGGTGATTTGCTCGTGATTATCACGGCAACCAACCGCTTCGTCACCGGACCCATCGCCCGCGCATTTGGTGTCGAGCACCTAATTGCTGCCGAGCCTGAATTGAGTACCGACGGCGAGATCACAGGGCGCTTGGTGGGTAACCCGCCGTTCGGCGCCGGCAAGGTGACCAATCTGCACGACTGGCTGGGCTCAATCGGAAAAACGCTGGCTGACTTCGAGCGCAGCACCTTTTACAGCGACTCGCAAAATGATATCCCGCTGCTGTCGGTAGTCACGCATCCGGTTGCCACCAATCCGAATGCCGCACTGGCACGTCATGCTGAAAGCCAAGGCTGGCCCGTGCTGCAACTTTTCCCGGTATCAGCCGCATGATAAAAAAATTAATTCGTCGAATTCTCGGTGGCGGACCCACTGCAGGGAATGTTGTCGCACCCGATGTCTATGAAAAATCTGACCATAGAATTGCGCTCGACGATGTTTCACAAAACGCGATCCGTGTCACCCAGACACTGCAACAAGCCGGATTCAAAGCCTTCATCGTCGGTGGAGCAGTACGTGATCTGCTGCTGGGTTACCGCCCCAAAGATTTTGATGTAGCGACCAATGCCACGCCCGAAGAAGTCAAGCGGCTGTTTCGACGCGCTTTCATCATCGGCCGACGCTTTCAGATTGTGCATGTGATGTTCGGTCAGGATTTGATCGAAGTAACGACCTTCCGCGGCGCCTCGACCGATGAGGCGCCCAAAGACGAGCACGGCCGCGTCCTGCGCGATAACACTTTTGGTGAGCAGCACGAAGATGCTGAACGGCGTGACTTTACTGTGAATGCCATGTACTACGACCCGGCGCGCGAGCAGGTACTCGACTATCACGGTGGTATGAAAGATATTCGCAGCAAGACGCTACGCATTATCGGCGTACCGGAAGCACGCTACCGTGAAGATCCGGTGCGCATGCTACGTGTCGTACGTTTCGCGGCGAAACTCGGCTTCGCGATCGCCGCGCCAACGCGTTCACCCATCAAGGTGATGGCCCCGCTGATCAACAACGTCCCCGCTGCACGCGTGTTCGACGAAATGCTCAAGCTGCTGATGAGTGGCCACGCGATGGCATGTCTACAGCAGTTGCGAAAGCAGGGTCTGCACCACGGCTTGCTGCCGCTACTCGATGTGGTGCTGGAGCAGCCCTTGGGCGAGCGCTTTGTGGCACTTGCACTGAGTAATACCGATCAGCGGGTGCGCGAGGGCAAGCCGGTATCGCCCGGCTTCCTGTTTGCATCGCTGCTCTGGCATCAAGTGCTGGAGCGCTGGGATGCCTACAAAGCATCCGGCGAAGCGCCGATTCCGGCACTGCATCTGGCGGCCGATGATGTGCTCGATGGTCAAACCGAGAAACTGGCGATACAACGCCGCATCGCCACGGATATGCGTGATCTCTGGGCGATGCAACCTCGCTTCGAGCGAAGGGTTGGTAAGTCGCCATATAAATTACTTGAGCACCCCAGGCTGCGTGCTGGTTATGATTTTCTGCTGCTGCGCTGTGCCTCCGGCGAGATCGAGTCCGAGCTGGGTGAATGGTGGACGAATTTCATGGCGGCCGACGCGCCAGAGCGCGAGGCGCTGCTGACACGCAAACCGCTCCCGACCGACAAGCCAGCTGCCAAGCGGCGCCGGCGCCGTAGTGGCCGTGGTCGGGGCAGAAGCAGCAGCGATGGCGCAGCTGAGGGCGGTACCGAGTGATACACCCAGTAGAGGCCTATGTCGGCCTTGGCGCCAATCTTGGCGACGCAGCAAGCTCGGTGCGTATCGCGATCGATATGCTCAGCCAGTTGCCGCTAACAAAGCTGAGCGCCTGCTCCTCGTTGTACCGCAGCGCACCGATTGATGCGACGGGCGACGACTTCGTCAACGCCGCAGTGCGACTTGAGACACAACTTGATGCGCATAGGCTGCTGGCCGAGTTGCAGCGAATCGAGCGCGATTTCGGTCGCGAAAGACCCTATCGCAATGCGCCGCGCACGCTCGACCTTGACCTGTTGGTGTTTGGAAAAGAAACCATCTGCGACAGTACGCTGGAGGTACCGCATCCGCGCATGGGTAACCGGGCCTTCGTGCTACTGCCATTGCATGAGCTGACCCCGGATCTGGAAATTCCCGGCCTTGGGCAGGTCGAGCATCTGCTGGCGCTGGTCGGAAATCAGGCCATCGAGAAACTAGGTGCTGATCGCTGAGACACCATGACGTATCATCAACGGCTATGAACTTGGAAAAATACCGCTATATCGTCGTTGAGGGACCAATCGGGGTCGGCAAGACGAGTCTCGCTCGCCGCATCGCCGCTGAGACCGGGGCCCAGCCACTGCTGGAGCAGCCGCAGGAAAATCCCTTCCTCGAGCGCTTCTACCGCGACTCGACACGCTACGCACTGCCGACGCAGATGTTTTTTCTGTTTCAGCGTATGCACCAACTACGCGACCTCGCGCAGACTGACCTATTTTCGGCACCGGTCGTTTCCGATTTCCTGCTCGAGAAAGATCCGATCTTCGCGACACTGACACTGGCCGATGATGAGCTCAACCTGTACCGTCAGATGTTTGACCATCTGACCCAGCAAGCGCCGCGTCCGGACTTGGTGATTTACCTGCAAGCAGCGCCATCAACCTTAGCGGAGCGCATTCGTCGCCGTGGCATAGCGATGGAATCAGGTATCTCGGAGACTTACTTGCATCGCCTGTGCGAAAGCTATAGCCGCTTTTTCCACCACTACGATACCTCGCCCCTGCTGATGGTAAACGCTGAGCACCTCAACCCGATTGAGCGCACCGATGACTTTGCTTTGCTCATGGAGCGGATTGCCAGCATGCGGGGCAAGCGCGAATTCTTCAACCGCGGGGAATAATGATGTCAGAGCTGTCCAGTACGACACCGTCAAAAGTCACTCTAACGACGCTGGAAAAAATGCGCGCCAGTGGCGAAAAAATTGCGATGCTCACTTGTTACGACGCGAGTTTCGCTACGCTGATGGACCAATGCGGCGTCGACACCCTTCTGGTGGGTGACTCTATGGGTATGGTGGTGCAAGGACATCCGACCACCCTGCCGGTGACCCTGGACCATATTGCTTACCACACCGATTGTGTTGCTCGTGGCACTAAGCGCCCTTTTCTGATTGCAGATATGCCATTTGGCAGCTATCACACGCCTCAGCAGGCCATGGATAACGCGACGGTACTGATGCGCGCTGGCGCTGAAATGGTGAAACTCGAGGGAGGCGAGTGGCTGCTGCCAACCGTACAGATGCTAGTCGCCCGCGGCATACCCGTCTGCGCACACTTGGGCCTGATGCCGCAGTCGGTACATCAACTGGGCGGCTTCCGAGTACAGGCCCGGCAAGAAGACGAGGCTCAACGCTTGCTCGCCGATGCGCTTGCCCTTCAAGCGGCAGGGGCAGCGATACTGGTGCTAGAAGCAATTCCATCCAAGCTAGCCGCCGAGGTAACCGCCAAACTGTCGATCCCTACCATCGGCATCGGTGCAGGCGTTGACTGCTCCGGTCAGGTGCTGGTGATGCACGATATGCTCGGCGCCTTCCCCGGTCGCCGACCGAAATTCGTGCGCGACTTCATGCAAGGTCAAGGCAGTGTTACCGCAGCGATACGCGCGTATGTCGATGCGGTGAAGCAGTGCACATTCCCTGCCGCAGAACATAGCTTCTGACAGGTCGTCAGCAGTCCAACGAGGAGCGTACTTAAACTTGGTATTGCGCCAGTGATGTGCGCATCTGCGGCGTTAACTCATCCGCGCTACTCACCGACATGCCAAGATCTCTGACCAGACCATCATCCAGGCTGTACACCCAACCGTGAATGGTCAGATCCTGACCACGCTCCCAAGCATCCTGCACGATCGTTGTTTGGC
>JACCDP010108168.1_pt1 | contig 11412 bp, 9 predicted proteins | sample 7445841 | NCBI WGS metagenome assembly JACCDP01 (sample SAMN15323441, study PRJNA562643) | freshwater metagenome | isolation source: river surface water | place: USA:Blue River Watershed | collected 2017-08-17
CGACGGGTCTTGTAGCTCATGACTTAATTATATTCGTATCGTCATGTGATGGAACTTTTACAATAATAATCATTGCAATTGCAATCAAAGCTGGAACCATTATGTAAGCACGGCTAATACCCAGGGAATCTCCGAGGACACCCAGCAAGAATGGGGCACCACCGATAGCTAAACCAGCTGCAAGAGAACTCTTACCAATTGCTAAGTCGGGGCGATTATCGCTTAGGCCAATTAATCGAATTGATGCTAAAGCGAATTGCATAGAGATGCCTAAGCCAATTACCAAAAGCGAAACGAGCGAAATTAATAGGTTGTGTGAGAACCAGAAAACACTAAATCCAATAAATTGGGTACCAATTAAAATTTGTAATTGGTGATCGAGTTTGAATCGCTTAAGTGCTGGGCCACCGAACCAGCGTCCGATACCCATTCCAGTTCCAAGAGCCACAATGCAAACAGTGCTGATAGCCGCCGACGAGCCAACTCGTTCGCGCAATAGCGCCGCTGCCCAGAAAGTTGTTGCGAATTCGCTCGAGATACAAGCAACGAAACCAATCCAGGCTAGCCAAAATTGTGGCGATAACTTGCCGCGTTGCGGGCCATCAACATCTGGCACATGTTCTTCAGCATCTTTTTCACGGCCAAAAATATAAAGAATCAAAGAAAGTGGGGCCGCAACTAATAACCCATAACGCCAGCTTAGCGATGTGCCAGCAAGCGTTCCGACGAATAAAGTTCCGAAAACATAACCCGCTGAACCAATTGAATTTGATTGCGGTAACGCAATCGCAGCATCTTCTTTGTAGTGATGCGAAATCGCGGTCACCATATTGTTAATCACAAATGAAGTACCGATGCCACCTAAAAGAGTTGCCAACAAAGTTAGTTGAACTGGTGGACTGTAAACAAACATCACGATGCCAGCAGCAAAAAGTCCAAGACCTAACCAAGCGGCACGATTGCGCCCAAATTTGTGAACCACGCGTGAATTAAGGGCGCCGGCAATAATTGAAGCAAGGCCCATTGCAGTGCCGTGCAATCCAGCAACTGTAAGTGAGGTGCCTTGATCTTCGCGCAATAACGGTTGGGCTGGGCCGAATCCGCCGAGATAAAAATTAACTAGCGCAATTTGTGCCGAGATTGTCCAAAAAACGCGATCTCGCTGAAGTGTCATATTAAAGAGCAGCTACTACATAATCGATACAAGCAGTTAAAGCTTTAACATCACTTGGATCAATTGCTGGGAACATGCCAACGCGTAATTGGTTCTTACCAAGTTTGCGATAAGGCTCAGTATCAACGATGCCATTTGCGCGAAGTGCAGCAGCAACTGCCATTGCATCGATTGATTCATCGAAGTTAATGGTTGCAACAACCTTAGAGCGCATTGTTGGGTCTGTTACAAATGGTGTTGTGTAAGAAGTTTTTTCTGCCCAGTCATAGATATGTGCTGCAGACTCAGCGCTGCGGCCGGCGGCAAAACTTAAGCCGCCGTTTTCGTTCATCCAATTAACCTGATCTGCCAGCATCATCAAAGTAACTAGAGCTGGAGTGTTGTAAGTCTGATCTAAACGAGAGTTTTCAATTGCGATTCCGAGATCAAAGAAAGCTGGAACCCAACGGCCACTTGCTTTAATTTTCTCAGCACGAGCGATTGCAGCAGGGCTCATTAGCGCAATCCAGAGACCGCCATCGGATGCAAAAGATTTCTGAGGTGCGAAGTAATAAGTATCAAATTCTTTCGCATCAACAGTTAAGCCACCTGCTGCACTAGTTGCATCGACTAGAACTAGTGCGCCATCAGTACCCGCTGGGCGAATAATCGGCATTGAAACACCAGTGCTTGTTTCATTATGTGTCTGCGCGTAAACATCGATGCCGGCTTCTGCAACGTTAGCTGGGTGTGAACCTGGCTCGGCTTTAATAACGGTTGGTTCGCCAAGGAATGGTGCCTCTTTAGCGGCGGCTGCGAACTTAGATGAGAACTCACCGAAAACTAAGTGTTGTGAACGTTCTTCGATTAAACCAAAAGTAGCAATATCCCAAAATGCAGTAGAGCCGCCGTTACCAAGAACAACTTCATAACCTTCAGGAAGTGCGAATAGTGAAGAGAGACCTTCGCGCACATTCTTAACAACGTTCTTGACCGGCTTTTGTCGGTGCGAAGTTCCCAAAATTTTTGTTCCGCTTGCAACGAGTGCATCTAATGCGGCTGGACGAATTTTTGAAGGACCGCAACCAAAACGACCATCAACGGGCTTAATATCTGCAGGTATTTTAATTTCGCTCACCGGCATAGCCTAAGGGTAGTAGCGGTTTAACACCCAATTATTAGTTGTGGCATCTAACTCATAACGTAAGCGATCGTGCAATCGCGAGTAGCGGCCTTGCCAAAATTCAATGTTCTTAGGCATGACTCGGTAGCCACCCCAGTTTGTCGGAAGCGGAACTTCAGTTCCTTCGGGCCATTTCTCTGCAGCACCTTGCCAACGTTGTTCCAATTCTGCGCGTGATGCTAATGGTGCCGATTGATGGCTAGCCCAAGCGCCAATTTGGCTAGCCCATGGTCGGGTCGAAAAGTATTCAGCCGATTCAGTCTGCGAAATCTTTTCAGCAATTCCACTAATTGAAACTTGTCGTTCCATTGGATACCAAGGAAAGAGCAAAGTAACTTGCGGATTAATTTCCATGGCATGACTTTTGCGGGAAGAGTAGTTAGTGAAAAAAGTAAAACCACCTTCAGAAACATCTTTTAACAAAACTGTACGGGTAGAAATCTCACCATCGCCACCGAGGGTTGAAAGAACCATCGCATTAGCTTCGACAATAACTGGATTGGCGCGAGCTTCACTTAGCCAGGTCATGAATGCAGCAAATGGGTCAGCCGGCAAAGTCTCTAATCCGGCCTCGCCATAAGAGCGGCGCATGGCGGAAATTTCGGCCCGGGTTAAAGAATTGTCCATGGCTGTATCTAACGTCACTTTCGCCAAGTAAGCATCTTTAGCCCACTTGGTAGCAAGCACCCCCGCCTAAGGGGCAGAATTACCCCATAAGAGTGGTTCGCAAAGCGAGCCAAACGTGAATCAGTTAGAGGGAGTTCAACATGTCTGATGATTTCAAGCCAGGTCTTGAAGGTGTAATCGCATTCGAATCAGAGATTGCTGAACCCGATAAAGAAGGTAGTGCGCTTCGCTATCGCGGCGTAGATATCGACGACCTAGTTGGTCGCGTAACTTTCGGAAACGTTTGGGGACTTTTGGTTGATGATTTATTCAACCCAGGTTTACCAAATGCAGAACCATTCCCACTTCCAGTTCACTCAGGCGATGTGCGCGTAGATGTGCAATCTGCAATTGCAATGTTGGCACCAGCTTGGGGATTCAAACCTCTTCTAGATATTTCTGATGAAGAAGCGCGCAGCAATTTAGCGCGCACATCAGTGATGGTGCTTTCTTACTTAGCTCAAGCAGCTCGCGGAATTGTTGCTCCAGCAGTTCCTGAATCTGAAATTGATAAGGCACATACTGTTGTCGAACGAATGATGATTCGTTGGCGCGGAGAGCCTGACCCACTACACGTTCGTGCAATTGATGCTTACTTTGTTTCTGCAGCAGAACACGGAATGAATGCTTCAACCTTTACCTCTCGCGTAATTGCATCAACAGGTGCCGATGTTGCAGCTGCAATTTCAGGTGCAATCGGTGCGATGTCTGGCCCACTTCACGGTGGCGCACCAGCACGTGTTCTCTCGATGATTGAAGATGTTGAAAAAGCCGGAAATGCTGAAACTTATGTAAAGGGCTTACTTGATCGCAAAGAGCGCTTAATGGGATTCGGTCACCGCGTTTATCGCGCTGAAGATCCACGTGCACGCACATTACGTCGCACTGCAAAAGAACTTAACGCACCACGTTACGAAGTTGCTGAAGCACTTGAGCGAGCAGCGCTTAAGGAACTACGTGAGCGTCAACCTGATCGTGTTCTAGAAACTAACGTTGAGTTCTGGGCGGCAATCATTCTTGACTTTGCTGAAGTACCAGCACCGCTATTTACTTCAATGTTTACCGCTGCACGTACTGCTGGTTGGTCAGCACATATCCTCGAGCAAAAGCGCACAGGTCGTTTGATTCGTCCATCTGCTCGTTACGTTGGTAAGCCTGCTCGTCGCCCAGAAGATGTTGCTGGTTGGGACGAGACCGTCGGAATGATTCACAACTAAGTAATAATTTTTAATTACCAAGTTGAAGATCGTATTTGCTGGCGACAGCATTACCGCGTCTGGCAGTTGGGCTGATGTTATTGATTTTGCTGAAGTAAAAAACTTTGCCGTACCTGGCGGATCCACCGATGGCTTAATTGCGGCTATTCCAGAAATCGTGGCAAGCGAGCCCAATTTAATTTCGGTGCTAATTGGCACTAACGATTTCGGAAACCCCGAGATTAATCGCGAAGGCGCTGATGTCGGCGCTCGTGTTATTGCAATTGTGAATGAATTCAAAGTCAAGCTACCAAGTGCCAAAATCATTTTGCACACTATCTTGCCTCGCGGCTTAGAAGCCAGTGGCGTAGATCTTCGACCTAGAGTTATCGAAGCAAATAATTACATTAAAGCAAACGTGCCAAACGATATTGAACTAATTGATTTGTGGCCGCTCTTTGTTGCAGCCGACGGGCTATCCCTTGCCGATCAGTACGTGATGACCGATGAGCCAATTTTAAAGTTACATTTAAATGAGAATGGTTACCGAGAATGGATAACTGTTTTGTTACCAATTCTGCAACGTATGGTAAACCGCAAATAATTGCACTGCTTCTGTTAGCCTTTGCAGATTATGTCTGATTACAAATTTATTGCTGGTGACAAAAAATGGTGGCGACAGGCCGTCGTTTATCAGATCTACCCACGTAGCTTCGCTGACTTAAATGGCGATGGCATTGGTGATCTTGCTGGCATGATCGATCGAGTTCCATACCTAAAATCACTAAGTATTGATGCGGTTTGGTTAAGTCCGTTTTATCCATCAGAGTTAGCAGATGGTGGTTACGACGTTGCTGATTATCGCAATGTAGATCCACGAATCGGAACTTTGGCCGAATTTGATAAGTTAATCGAAGAGCTACACAAAGTTAATATTCGAGTTTTCGTAGATATTGTTCCTAACCACTCCTCTGATCAGCATGAATGGTTCCAAGCTGCACTAAAAGCTGGCCGTGGGTCACCAGAACGCGATCGTTACATATTCCACGATGGTCTCGGCGAAAATGGCGATATCCGCCCATCAGAATTAGTTAGCCACTTTGGTCCAACTGGTTGGACCCGAGTTACTGAACCAGATGGCACACCAGGCCAGTGGTATTTACATTTATTCGCACCCGAGCAACCTGATTTCAATTGGGATAACCAAGAAGTGCGTGATGACTTTATTAAAACACTTCGCTTTTGGTCAGATCGTGGCGTCGATGGGTTCCGTATCGATGTAGCGCACGCACTAACTAAGGATTTCTCTGATGGTTTACCTGCGCGCAACACCATGGACATCGATCCATCAAAGCCCGACGGAAGCGATCCACTATTTGATCGCGATGAAGTACATGAGATTTATCGAGAGTGGCGCAAAGTATTTAATGAATATGACCCACCACGTGTTGCAGTTGCCGAAGCAAGCGCGCCAGCACATCGTTTAGGTGCATATGCCAGCGAAGAAACTCTGGGTCAGGCATTTAACTTTGATTTGCTACATGCCGATTGGAATACCAAGCGCTTTAAGCACCTAATTAGTAACAGCATGAAGCGTGCTGAAAAATCTGGTTCCTCAAATACTTGGGTGCTTTCAAATCACGACGTTGTTCGCCACCCAACTCGTTATGGGTTGCCAGATAAAACAGATTTAGTTAAGTGGTACATCTCGGAAGGAAAGTCGGCGCCGCTTGATGCCAAGCAAGGTATTGACCGTGCCCGCGCATCAACAATGCTGATTTTGGCGCTTCCTGGCTCTACCTATCTTTATCAAGGCGAAGAACTTGGCTTATTTGAAGTAGCCGATACTCCTCGCGAAGCGATGCAGGACCCACAATGGTTTAGAAATCCCGGTAAAGCTCGCAGTCGTGATGGTTGCCGCATTCCTTTGCCATGGGCGACAACCCAAACAGCACAAGGCGGGACTTCTTTTGGATTCGGACCTGGTGGTTCACACTTGCCAATGCCATCAGATTTTGGAAAGTATTCCGTTGCTGCCAACGAAGCTGATGCTAATTCAGTATTAAATCTTTATCGCACTGCGATTGCAATGCGTAAAGGTTTGCAATGTGCCGAAGAAATTAAATTCATCTTCAATTGGAACCGCAGCGTTTTGCACTTTGCACGACCAAATGGTTGGCAATCATTTACTAATTTTGGAAAGTCGCCAGTAAAACTTCCCAAAGGAAAAGTTTTACTTAGCAGCCAGCCATTAATTGGTAACCAAGTACCAGGTGAAACAACAGTTTGGTTACAGGCTTAACCCTTAACTGCGCCACCTGTTAGACCGTTGGTGATGTACTTCTGTAGCGAAACGAAGATGATCACGATCGGTAGTGATGACATCACCGCACCTGCTGCAAACATCGCCCAGTTTTTTGTCCAAGGATCAGCAAGTAGTAACTGCAATCCAACGGCAACGGTGTACTGATCATTAGTATTAAAAACAATCGATGCCAAAACATAATCGCCGAAAGTTCCGATAAATGAAAGCAAGGCCATAACTGCAAGAACTGGCGCAACTAGACGCAGAATAATCTTGTAGAAGATTTGCGTATGTGTAGCACCATCGATTTTGGCTGCTTCATCTAGCTCTTTTGGAATGGTGTTAAAGAAGCCGTACATTAAGTAAGTTCCACCACCCAAAGAACCGCCCAGATAAATCAAAATCAATCCGGCTTTGGTGCCCAGTCCTATTGCTGGAACGTAGTCAGTTAACTTGCTCAAGATGCCGTAAACAGCAACCAAACCAAGAATTGACGGGAACATCTGAATCAAAATCAGGGATAACAGACCAGCTCGTCGACCGTTGAATCGCAAACGAGAGAATGCAAACGCAGCTAATGCACTGATAAATACGCTGATCACAGCGGTCACTCCAGCAAGAATTAGCGTGTTCTTCATCCAAGTAACGAATGGGTAATCCGTAGATTTCAAGAGATCGGTGTAATTGCCTAAATAGAACTGACGAAATAGCGCGTAGTTCTCAATATTTCCCATTTGAGTAAGAGAAGTCGAGAGAATATAAAGCAACGGGAAAGTAGAAAAAGCTACAACGAAGAGACCAACGAGATGTTTCCAGCCCACTTGTCTGAACCAGCGAACAACTCCACCACGCTTGGCTTTATCGTGCTTTAGCGTTTTTACCTTTGTAGTCGTAACAGTCGTGGTGGTCATTGGGTGAGCTCCTCAAGTCCGCGAGTACGTTTAAAGCTGAAGTAAGAAATTGATCCGATGATCAAGAAGATAAGTACCGAGAACGCACTCGCAAGTCCGTAATCAGCACCAACTGAGCGACTAAATGCGATTCGGTAAACGAAGGTAATCAAGATATCCGTTGCACCAGCTTCAACTTTGAGCGTTGGATCTAAGAACGGTCCACCACCAGTTAAGAGATAAATAGCGCCAAAGTTGTTGAAGTTGTAAGCAAACGAGGCAATCAAAAGTGGAGCTAGTGAGACCAATAGCAACGGCAACTTGATCAACTTAACAATCTTCCAAGGTGAAGCGCCATCGATACTTGCCGCTTCATTTAAGTCATTTGGAATTGCTTGTAGCGCGCCAGTACAGATTAAGAACATATATGGGAAGCCAAGCCACAAATTAACCAGCAGAACTGCCGCTCGCGCTGCACCTTGCTGCTCGAACCACTGGATCTTGTTTTCGCCCATAAAGCCCAGGATCGTATTGTTGATGAAACCATTTTCGGTATTGAGCAAACCTCGCCAAACATAAGCCGAAAGGAAGGCCGGGAAGGCATAAGGCAAGATGAAAATTGCGCGATAAATTCGAAGTCCACGAATCCGCGGATCGTTGAACATCAGGGCAAGTGCGAGTCCGACAACGAAAGTAGTGAAAACAGAACCAAACGCGAATAAGAAAGTCCAGAGAATGATTCCACCAAGTGGCCCGCGAAGATTTTCGTCGGCGAAGATCTTCTTGTAGTTACTCCAGCCAACTCGAACTTGCCAGCCGATACCACTTAGCAGCTCGCCATCGTCGGTGTTTTTGAAGTATCCAACAGTGTCATCGGCAATAAATTTCTTGTTATCACTTACCCGAGTCATAACTCGAGTTTTCTCATCGTAAACATAGGAAAAACGATTTTGCTGGGCGAAGAATGCATCAGCAGTAGCGATAAAGCCATCTTTACCTAGATCTGGCCCAAGTGGGATCTTTAACGTAGTAACTCCAGGATCAATTTCGGTAATTTCGTTATCCGTTAAAAAGGTAACGCCCTCGAGTGAAGTTGGATACCCAGATTCATCGGTTACCAGTCCATCGGCTGCAGTGTATTCACGCCAAGGATGCTTTGAGTAGTTCTCACCACCCATGTAAACCTTGCTGGTAGCTAAATCAAATGCCAAAAATTGCACTGCTCCATCATCCGAGCGAACTACCTTAATTTCATACTCAGCTGCGCCTTCAATTGGCTCAACGGCAGCTTGCTGAATTGCATCTAGCGCTTCGGTATAACTTCCATTATGTGCATCGCCATAATTTGTAAACGAAATGTATCCGCTAAAAATAACTACATAAACTTGGAAAGCGAGCAGTAAAAGAACGCCGGGTGTTAAATATTTTGCAGGAAGTCCGCCACGGCGCAGATAAATCCAGTTAACAAATAGTGTGACCAGGCCAAAGAAAATCGCGAGACCGTATTTTTCTTTGCCGATGAGAATCATTAAAACAAAACCAACACCTGCATCGACAATGCCTAGAATAAAGATTTTGGCTAAAGTGCCACGCAAACTTGGAGTACCGCCAGAGTGAAGATCGAAATTCTTATTTCGTTTTCTCATGGGCGTTTTGCTCCTTCGAATTATCTTTGGGTTCTTTTAATTGTTTGTAAATTCTAAAACTTATTTACTAGAAAAGTTAGGGGTTCGAAACCATTGCTGGCCCCGAACCCCTAACTCACTATTTCTAGTGAATCGAAGCTAATTAAGCAGCGTCGATTGTGCTCTGAAGAGCCTTCATTGCCTTGTCCATGTATCCAGAAACGTCGCCTGAAGCAACCTTTCCTTCAGCAAGGGCCTTCTCAGCTGCACCAATCTTTGACCAAACGGTATCCATGAATGCGTATGAAGGCATTGGATATGCATTTTGACCAGCAGCACCGAATGCAGCAAGTTGCTTGTCATCTAGCTTTGCAAGTGCATCAGCGTTTGCAGGAATACGTTCTGCACCCTTGATGTTTGCGAATTCACCTTGGAAGCCAGCTGAACCAACGAAACGTAGAACCTTTCCTACGTTAACAGCGTTCTTTGCGCCAGCAACCTTAACTGACTGCCAGTATCCGTATTGACCTGAGAACTGGTGAGGAGTCTTGCCACCAGCTGATGGGAATGACGCAACGCCAATTTCATCAGCAGTCATAGCTGCTCCTGTGCAATCCTTCTTTGATCCATCAGGCATGATCAACTTAGTTGAAGACTTAGACTTCAGTGATCCCATGATCCATGGACCGGTGATTCCGTATCCACCGTTTTGGATGTTACAAACCATTTGATCCCAGCCACCGTCAACGAACTTAGGTCCGTTTGTAGCTAACCAAGCAGCGTACTTATCAGCAGCTGAACCTGTGTAACCAACAGTTGTTGTCCAACCGCTGTTGTTACGTGTGAACATTGAGATACCGAATGAAGTTGCAATTGGTGACATGTGATAAGGGTCGTTACCTGTTCCACCGCGTGTGAATGGAAGTGTTACGCCACGATCTGAAGCAAGTAGTTGCTCCCATGACATTCCCTTTGGATCTTTTGCCTTGCTCTTGTTGTAAACAAGTGCGATGTTTTCAGTGTAGATAGGCATTCCGTAAAGCTTGCCACCAACAGTGAAACCTGACTTCATTTCCTTTGAGAACTTTGTACCAAGTGAACCAACCACGATTGGTGCAACAGTTCCTGAAGAAACTAGCTGACCGGTCCAGTCGTGTGCGCCAACCATTAGGTCTGGGCCTTTTCCTTCTGGAACAGCCTTAATGAAATCTGCACGGCCCTTGTTGTAAACCACGTTTACAGTGATGCCTTGGGTCTTTGCCCATGTCTTAATAATTGGAGTCTGTTGGTCCTTAGTTGCATCTGCAACGCCTACCCAAATTGTTACTGTGTTGGCGGCTGTTACTGCTGCAGTTGAAGGAGCAACAATTGCACCTGAAACTGCTACAGCAAGAACTGCTGCAGTTGCAAGGCTACGCTTACGTAGAATCATTGTTTGCCTTTCTAACTTTTTTAGAGGGATGATCAACCCGTTAGGGATTGGCCAAAGTTTATTAGCCGCGCCTAAGCGCAACCAGCCATAAACCGATTTGTATCGAAATCGTTGTAAATTCGAGGCTGTTACATAGCCTGCGTACAGCCACAATTGGGGCCTGACCAACGCACCTTTTTACGAGGAAAAAAGCGCGGGCAAACAGGTACTTTTAGGGCGAGATTTAGCCCAAGTGCCGCGATCTAAAAGGGGAAGAAATGTCCTTCAATAATTCGTACGAGGATGCCCATCTAAAGCCACATCACGACGGTTCGGAGCTCTATGTAAGTTCGGATGCGCCGAAAATCGGCTCCGATATAACTCTTCGAGTGCGCGTGCCGAATTCTTATACCTTCGATATCGGGTTAGTTCGCTATTACATGGATAGTGAATCAACCGTTGCAAAATTAACGAAAGAGAGCGATGGCGAAGTTGAGTCTTGGTGGTCTGCCAAGATTCCGGTCAAGAACTACGACGTTCAATACCGGTTCCTTTTCTCGCGCGAAGGAAAGTATGAATGGCTAAATGCCTCAGGCTTATTTCCTCACGACGTTCACACAAATGAAGATTTTCGAATTATCGCACGTCCGCGCACAACAACTTGGTTAAAGAGTTCTGTCTTCTACCAAATTTTCCCGGATCGTTTCGCAAAAGGCGTTGAAAGACCAGCACCCGAGTGGGCACTTCCAATGGAGTGGAACGCATTACCTCATGGTCATGGACCAACAACTGGCATTGAGCTTTTCGGTGGCGACTTTGAAGGAATCACCCAACATCTAGATCATGTTATTGATTTAGGAGCAAACGGAATTTACTTCACGCCGTTTTTCCCCTCAAAATCAAATCATCGTTACGATGCAACTTCATTCGATAAAATTGATCCACTTTTAGGTGGCGATAAAGCTTTCTTTGAATTTATGAAA
>JACCDP010804729.1_pt1 | contig 11411 bp, 11 predicted proteins | sample 7445841 | NCBI WGS metagenome assembly JACCDP01 (sample SAMN15323441, study PRJNA562643) | freshwater metagenome | isolation source: river surface water | place: USA:Blue River Watershed | collected 2017-08-17
CATATTTACTCCTCAAAGACGAATATCCGCTTACTATTCCATACATCAAATACAACCCTAAATCAGACCTCTATGAACTAAAAATTCAGGTAAACGATTTAAAGCCTATTCAGCGGTTTATGAGGGGTATACAGCTATTTGATTAGAAAAAATAATTCCTATTTTATAGTATCTTTACGATTGAATATGGCAAAGCAAAAAGAACACACAGAAGAGAGCTTAGAAAAGAAGCTTTGGAAGACAGCAGACAAGCTACGAAAGAACATTGACGCAGCAGAATACAAACACGTTGTACTTGGTTTGATTTTCTTAAAATACATCTCGGATGCCTTTGAAGAATTACATCAGAAATTAATAAATGGTGAAGGCAAATATGCCGGTGCTGATCCTGAGGATCCAGATGAATATGGTGCTGAAAATGTGTTCTTTGTTCCTGAAAAAGCACGTTGGTCACACATTCAATCAATGGCTAAAAATCCGGGAATTGGCAAATTGATAGACGATGCTATGGATCTTATTGAAGCCGATAATGCAACGCTGAAAGGTATTCTACCTAAAGTTTACGGCCGTCAGAACTTGGATGCTCAAACGCTTGGAGGTTTAATTGATACGATCGGAACAATTGCTTTGGGTGACTCATTAAGCAAAAGTCAAGATGTTTTGGGGAGAGTTTACGAGTATTTTCTTGGTCAGTTTGCATTGGCAGAAGGACAAAAAGGTGGACAATTTTATACACCTGAAAGTATCGTAAAATTGCTTGTTGAAATGTTGGAACCTTATAAAGGACGTGTTTATGATCCTTGCTGTGGTTCGGGCGGAATGTTTGTTCAGTCAGAGAAATTCATTGAGAGCCATCAAGGTCGTTTGGATGACATTTCTGTTTACGGACAAGAAAGCAATCAGACTACTTATCGTTTATGCCGAATGAATTTAGCCATTCGTGGAATTGATGGGTCGAATATCAAATGGAATACAGAAGGATCTTTTCTAAACAATGCTCATAAAGATTTAAAAGCAGATTACATTATTGCCAATCCTCCTTTTAATGTGAGCGATTGGAGCGGCGAGTTATTAAACGATGATGCTCGTTGGCAGTATGGAACTCCTCCTGCCGGAAATGCAAATTTTGCTTGGGTACAACATTTCTTATACCATTTAGCACCAAACGGAAAAGCAGGTTTCGTCTTAGCAAACGGATCGTTAAGTTCGAATACTGGAGGTGAAGGTGAAATTCGTAAGCGTTTGGTTGAGGCAGATTTGGTAGAGTGCATTGTCATGTTGCCAAAAGCCTTGTTTTTCAATACCGGAATTCCTGCCTGTTTGTGGTTTCTTCACCGAAATAAGAAAAAAAGAAACGGAGAAGTTCTCTTTATTGATGCTTCCAATCTAGGGATGATGATTGATCGTAAGAATCGAATCTTCGAAGATCAAGATGTTCAACTTGTATCTGACACCTATCACAATTGGTTGAAAAACAGCAGTGAATACGAAGACATTAAAGGCTTCTGTAAATCCGCAAGTTTTGCAGAAATTGAAAAGCACAAATATGTTTTAACTCCTGGGCGCTATGTTGGAATCGAAGATGAGGAAGATGATGGCATTCCTTTCGAAGAAAAAATTGACAAACTCACTTCAACCTTGCGTGAACAAATGCAAAAATCTTCGGAGTTAGACAAGGAAATAAAAGAACAGTTAGCTAAAATTGGAATTAAATTATAAAGACTTATTGGGCCAACATGCTGTTGACCAATTTGCGCAACAAGTTGTTGCGTATTTAAAATGAATTAAAAACCAGTATACCAATGAACGATTTGCAAAGATCACCATTAGAGAATCGAATTTTTATTGTTCGTGATCAGAAAGTCATGTTAGATAGTGACCTAGCAATGATTTATAATATCGAAACAAAGCGTTTGAATGAGCAGGTTAAAAGAAATTTGGAGCGCTTTCCGTCAGAGTTCATGTTTCAATTGACTTCTGAGGAGTTCGATTTTATAAGGTCGCAAAATGCGACCTTTAAAACTCAGGAAACTTTAAGGTCGCAAAATGCGACCTTAGAAGCAAGTCAAGGAAAACACCGCAAATATTTACCCTATGTTTTTACGGAACACGGAACGGTAATGTTAGCAAGTGTATTAAAGAGTCAGACAGCTGTAGAAGCCAGCATCCAAATAGTAAAGGCATTCGTGAAATTTAAAGAGATCATTTCTTCTCAGGCAGTATTAGCAGCAAAAATCGAAGAACTAGAAAGTAAATATGATGATCAATTCAAACAAGTTTTTGATGCAATTAGACAATTAATGGTCTACAGTCCGGAAATAACAACAATTAAAAAAGGTAGAAAAGACTGATGGAAAACGCATGGACATTAGACCGTATTCAAAGTTTCATCGACAATCAAATCGAGGAAAGCAATACACTTGACTACAAAGCTGCAGATGCTTTGGCCAAGACTGATATTAAAAAAAATGAACTATCAAAGGACGTTTCTGCGTTTGCCAATTCTAATGGGGGGATAATTATTTATGGAATTAAGGAATATAATGATGCTCCGAATAAGCATAAACCCGAAATTATTGACCCTATAAATCGCACTATCATTTCAAAAGAGTGGATTGAACAAGTCATTTCAACTAAAATTCAACCAAAAATTGAAGGGATAGTAATAACACCTGTGACAGTTGTTGATGAAGAAAATTCAGTGATTTATATCATTGAGATACCAAGAAGCAACAATGCCCATCAAGCATCAGGACACAAATATTATAAGCGTTATAATTTTCAGTCTGAACCGATGGAGGACTATGAGATTCGAGATGTAATGAATCGTGGTCAACATCCAATAATTGATTTAGAATTTGTAATTGAGGAAGCATCTTTTATAAAAGAATCAAATCCAAACCCGATGTTTGGAACAAATAGTGAATATAAAATAATCAAACAAAACACCTTAAAAATATATGCTCGCAACAATGGAAACGTATTTGCAAACTACGTAAATTTCTATCTAGAGTTAAATAGAAATTTAATCATTGAGTCTGTACATAAAGAACTGAGAACATATAAAAAAGATGAATCAGGGGCAATTTATGCGGAATATTACGGGGAAAATACAATTAGAGATGTCATTGATGTTGAATTCGGTCCTTTCGGTGAAAAACATTTAAAACACGGGCCATCTCGATTTGATCCTATATTACCAGGAATGCATTCAAGGGCTGACAAAATTAGACTAATCAAGGAGTATAAATCATTCCAAAATGAATTCATTTGTTGGAAGGTATATGCTGACAATGCCAAACCAAGAGAAGGAAAAATAAAAATTGGAGATATTCCAGTTATAAAAATTGAAACGGAATGAGTGAGTGGATTCATACAGAGTTAAAAAATCTCACGACTAAAATTGGAAGTGGCGCTACTCCGCGGGGAGGTCAAGAAGCTTATAAATCTGAGGGTATATCACTAATTCGTAGCCAAAATATTTTAGATTTTTCATTCTCGACAAATGGATTAGCTTTTATTGATGATGAGCAAGCAAGGCAATTACAAAATGTTGAAATCAAAGAAAAAGATGTTCTCATAAATATCACAGGAGATTCTGTTGCACGTGTTTGCATGGTTCCCTCAAAAACTCTTCCTGCAAGAGTAAATCAGCATGTAGCAATACTTCGTGCAGATACTAAAAAATTAGATCCTGATTATTTGCTTTATTATTTATTGAATCCAGTTATAAAAAGGCATCTTCTTAGACTTTCATCAGACGGGGCAACAAGAAATGCATTAACGAAAGCTAACTTGGAAGAGCTAATAATATCCGCACCAAAGGACATAAATCAACAAAGAGAAATTGCTGAAAAAATAAAATTATTAGACTCCAAAATCTCCCTCCTTCGCCAACAAAACCAAACCCTAGAAGAATTAGCCCAAACGCTTTTCAAGCGTTGGTTTGTAGATTTTGAATTTCCGGATGAAAACGGCCAACCCTATAAAAGTTCAGGTGGCAAAATGATTGAATCGGAGTTGGGTGAGATTCCGGAGGGGTGGAGAGTTGGATATATTTATGATGTACTTAATGTTCAATTCGGATTCCCATTTAAATCGAGCCTATTTAATGAAGATGAAATTGGTAATCCTTTAATTAGAATTAGGGATTTAAAAAAGGGAAAGACTGGATTTTTTACAACAGAGCCATTCAAGGATGAATATGTTGTGAGATGTGGTGATATTGTTGCTGGAATGGATGCAGAATTTAGACCATTCATTTGGTCAGGTGAAGACGGCCTTCTTAACCAACGAGTGTGTCGGTTCTTGCCAATAAAAGATTATTCTGAAGTTTTCATTTTTGAGTTCATCAAACCTTATCTTGACTTCTTTGAAAAAACAAAAGGGGCGACTACTGTGATACATTTAGGCAAAAGTGATTTGGACTCAATAGAAGCATTAATACCAGATGAAAAAATAATTATGCTTTTCAGTCAAAACGTTTGTTCGATTCATAAAACTTTAATAGTTAATCATAATGAAATTAGAACCCTTACAAAATTACGTGACACCTTATTGCCAAAGTTGATGAGTGGGGAGATGAAAATAAAAGAATCATTATGATAGAATTGATTGATGAAAGAGAATATGAAAGAGATTTTCGTTTAAACAATGGTAGAGTAATTACCATAGAATTCGATGAGTGGAACAATTCGATGAAGTTTAAAGAGGAGGGAAATTACATTGGAGATGAATTCATATTCATAGATGAATGGGATACTGGTAATCGTTTTTTGTTAGGTAGAATGTATTCACCTGTTAAAAAGTCAGGACTGGGTAGAGAAGTAATTAAATTCTTTATCGATATGACAGGGGCTTCGGTATACACAAGGCCACATGATGGGATCGTTAGGGATGATGGAAGTCACTTGTCTGAAGATGCACCAGGTTTTGTTTTCAAGATGCAGAAAGAAGGTTTGATTGAAAATGATGAAGTTGAAGAATAAAGTAATGCTAAGAAAAATTGGTGAAGAAACCATATACTCTTCAAAAGGCCATTTTAAGGCTTGTGACATAAGACGTAATCTAGTTACAATTACGATTTGGGGCTGTGCAATTTTAAATGTTTTGGGTATTGTAGGAATTGGTGGAAATTGGGATAAAACATTTTCTATTGTTGCTTTATTTGGAACTATTTCATTGTTAATATGGAATGAAGGAGACGGTAAAAATTACAAGAGCAAACACAAAAAAACAGCAGATGAATATTTAGCACTACATAAGGAAGCAAGAAGATTGTTTTTTACTCAAAATGTCAGCGAATTAGAAGTTCAAAAATTAAGCAACATGGTTATTGAACTTGATCGTAGTGAAAAATTGGATATTCCTTTTTTAGCGAGAAAATTGGCTCAAAAGGCAATACAGAAAAAGAACGAAACTGATAATTGGTTTTTACAATGAATATAAATTCGAAATTGGTTCAATTTGCAACTGGTGATTTAGTCTTATCAAAAAATGAGATAGAGCGCAATAAAATTGAAACATCCTTAAGTATATTGGAAGGTAAACTGAAGAACGGCCTTGGAAATAATATTTTAGAATTTAAGCGATTTGGATCCTTCACTAGAAACACAATTCTGCCGAGGAAATATGACCAAAACTCAGATATTGATTTGATGGTTATTATGAATACCGAACAAAACATTTACAAACCAGAAACATATAGAACTTGGATTAAAAATGTTATTGATAAATCATACCCTAATTCAATTTCAAGTAAAGATTTTCCCGTGGTTAAATTAGAACTGAATTATATTATGTTTGATTTAGTTCCAGCTTATAAAGTAATACAAAACTGGCCTTTCAATCAAGTTCAATATTTTATTCCAGATAAAACAAATATTTGGCAATCTACGGTTCCTAATGATATAAATGAGAATCTTAGAAAATATAATCAAACAACTGGAGATAATTCACTACGGAATGTAATTAGACTCTGTAAACATTGGAATGCTAGTTCTGGATATCCACTTGAGTCATATTTGATGGAAAAGAAAATTATTGATTATTGGAATTGGTTAACATCAATTAATACGACATATGCAAAATTTCTTGAAGTAATGAATTTCATAGCCGGTGATAAGCCTGGTGTAAAGCAAGCACTATATTACATTAATAACTACCGAGGAGATTTCTTAAATCGCCCGGATGTGGAAAAGCAATTTTTTTGGTTACAAAAACTATTACCGGGTCTAAATTAAAGTCTATTAAATGGAAAATGTGTTGAATAGCATTTTGAGTAAAGAACTCATTTTTCTAATTAAGTATTTAGAAAAAAAAAGAGGTTATCGTGAAAGGTTTGATCAATTGATTATCAATGCCAATGGTTTTGAATCCAATTTAGATGATTTCATGGATTGTGCGCTCGCTATTTTAGGTAAGACTTATGTCAACACAATTAAAAAAACAAATAAGTACTACATTTTGGAATTAACCGAAAAAGGCTTGGAAATAACAAACTACATTTCATATCCAAATCAAATAATTCGAAGGGATTTAATTTGGAAAACGATTTTGTTCTTTGCAGAAATATTGAACTGGATTGTAGTTAAACCTATCAAATTTATTCCAAAATTATCAAGGGTCATTTTTAGTTACAAATTGGCTAAAATAATTCTTTTTATAATGGCATTATTGGGTGGTGCAGTTGCCAGTATTCAATTATACAAATTTTACAAAACTGGAGAAATTTAAAACAATGACCAAACTCTCAGAAAACGATATTGAACAATGGGCCATTGAAGAGCTACAAGCTGTTGGATGGAGCTATGTGAATGGTGCTGAAATGGCACCCGATGGTTCGCATCCTGAACGCTCAACTTTTGGCTCTATCATTTTAGAAGAACGCTTAAAAGCGGCTATTGCGCGCATTAATCCAGTTCTGCCAATGGAGGCACAAATGGAGGCGCTTAAGGTGGTATTGAGGTTGAATGATCAAAATATCATTGTAAACAATCGACTTTTTCATCAATACTTAACCGAAGGCGTTCCTGTCGAATACCGCAAAGACGGAACCATGCGTGGTGATCGAGTTCAATTGGTAGATTTTAATCAGTTGGAAAACAATGATTGGTTGGTCGTCAATCAATTTACCATTATCGAAAACAATCAAAATAAACGTCCGGATTTATTGCTCTTTGTGAATGGAATCCCTCTCGTTTTAATTGAACTCAAAAATGCAGCCGATGAAAATGCGACCATCGAATCTGCGTATAAGCAAATCCAAACCTATAAAGAAAGTATTCCAAGCCTTTTTCATTTCAATGAAATTTGCATCATTTCCGATGGTGTAGATGCCAAGGCAGGTTCACTCTCCGCTGGTTTAACACGCTATCTGACTTGGAAAATCAAAGACGATGATAATCGTTCCATGTTTACCAATCAACTGGAAATCATGCTCACAGAGCTTTTAAAGCCAAGTGTTTTATTAGATTTTGTTAGGCATTTCATCGTTTATGAAGAAAATAGATCAACCGATGTTAATGGGTTGGTACATATCACAACAGTTAAGAAAATCGCCGCTTACCATCAATACTACGCTGTAAACAAAGCCATTGAATCCGTTAAAGAAGCAGCTGGTGAATACGGAGATCGAAAAGGAGGAGTTGTTTGGCATACACAAGGAAGTGGTAAATCACTTTCGATGGTATTCTTTACAGGAAAGTTGGTCGTTTCACTAAACAATCCAACCATTTTGATGATCACAGATCGCAATGATTTGGATGATCAATTGTTCGATACCTTTGCTGCATCTAAAGATTTATTGCGACAAGTTCCGGTACAAGCAAATGATCGAGAACACCTCAAAGAACTTCTGAAAGTGGCCAGTGGAGGAATCGTCTTTACAACCATTCAAAAGTTTCAACCCGAAGAGGGTAACGTTTATGAGACTTTATCCGAACGAACAAATATCATTGTCATTGCAGATGAAGCACACCGCACGCAATATGGGTTTAAACCGAAGTCTGCGGATGTAAAAGACGATCAAGGAAATGTTGTTGGTCAAAAATTAGTGTATGGTTTTGCAAAGTACATGCGTGACGCTTTACCGAATGCTACGTATTTAGGTTTTACAGGAACACCTGTAGAAAAAACAGATGCCAATACACCTGCTGTCTTTGGAAAATACGTAGATATCTACGACATTGGGCAAGCCGTAACAGATGGTGCAACAGTTCCCATTTACTACGAAAGTCGTTTGGCAAAGATTAATCTTTCCGATGAAGGAAAAGCGCTAATTGAGGATTTGGATCAAGAACTCGAAAGCGATGAACTGACGGATACACAAAGAGCAAAAGCTAAATGGGCAAAGGTTGAAGCGATCATTGGTTCTGAGCAACGTATCAAAACCATAGCAACAGACATTGTGCAACATTTTGAAGCTCGAAATGGTGCAGGTGGATTGACTGGCAAAGGTATGATTGTGACCATGAGCCGTCGCATTGCGGTTGATTTGTACAATGAAATCATTAAAATCAGACCTCATTGGCACAGTAATGATTTAGCCAAAGGAGCCATAAAAGTGGTGATGACAGCAGCATCATCTGACGGCCCCGAATTGATGAAACATCATACATCAAAGCAACAAAGACGAGACCTGGCAGACCGAATGAAAGATGTCTCAGATCCGCTGCAATTAGTCATTGTTCGTGATATGTGGCTTACAGGTTTTGATGCACCAAGCATGCATACCTTATACATTGATAAACCCATGAAGGGGCACAATTTAATGCAGGCAATCGCACGTGTGAACCGAGTTTATAAAGACAAACCCGGAGGCCTTGTAGTAGATTATTTTGGAATTGCACATGACCTCAAACAAGCCTTGAATTTCTATTCAGAATCAGGAGGTAAAGGTGATCCTGCGGAAGCACAAGAAAAGGCAGTGGCATTGATGCTAGAAAAACTGGAAGTAGTTTCGGCCATGTTCTCGGAAAAGGCAATCTATCAAAGTGACATAGTTAATTTAGCTGCTGAAGACCGAGCGTTGTATGGAAAAACATTTCAATACGAGCGTTACTTTTCGGCAGGAACAAAGGAAAAACTAGACCTAATTTTATCAGGAGTAGAACACGTACTCAGTTTGGAAGACGGTAAAAATAGATTTCTACGAGAAATTACAGCATTATCACAAGCATTTGCCATTGCACTACCTCATGATCAAGCCATGGATGCACGTGATGAGATAGCTTATTTTCAAGCAATCAAGGCTCGTATCGTTAAGTTTGATGCGCAAGGCGGTGGCGGTAAATCAGATGCCGAATTAGAAACAGCAATTAAGCAAATCATCGATCAAGCACTTGTTTCAGAAAAGGTGATTGATATTTTCGATGCTGCAGGAATTAAAAAACCTGAAATTTCGGTATTAGATGAAGAGTTCCTCGAAGAGATGAAAGGAATGAAGCACAAGAATTTGGCTTTAGAAGTTTTGAAAAAACTATTGAATGACGAAATCAAGATTCGATCCAAGCATAATTTAATTCAAAGCCGTTCCTTAATGGAAATGCTTGAAAACTCAATAAAACGTTACCAAAACAACCTAATCACATCTGCTGAAATCATACAAGAGTTCATCAACCTCGCTAAAGAAATAAAAGAATCAGACAAACGTGGAGAAAAATTAGGCTTATCAAAAGATGAGTTAGCATTCTACGATGCTGTGGCAGCTAATGAAAGTGCCAAACAATTGTTAGGCGATGAAATATTAATAAAGTTAGCACGTGAATTGGTGATCAAAGTAAAAGAAAACGCAACCATCGATTGGACTGTTAAGGAATCCGTAAAACAAGGAATGAAGGTTGCCGTTAAACGCTTGCTCCGTGTTTATGGTTATCCACCAGATTTGCAAAAATTAGCAGCAGATACAGTATTAAGTCAAGCCGAAATGTTGGCGGAGTTTTGGAGTTAAAAATATGTTTTATGAAATTAGGTAGATTAGAAAAAGTTGAATTAAGAAACTATTGGAAAAAAGAGGATAGAGATTTCACGCCATGGTTAGCACAAGAAGAAAATATACAATTGTTAAGTGAAACAATCGGTATTGAATTAGAAGTTCAAAGTCAAGAAGAAGGCGTTGGTCCGTTCCGAGCAGATATTCTTTGTATGGATACGGCAAATAATCATTTCGTTCTTATTGAGAATCAATTAGAAAAAACAGACCATACACATTTAGGGCAATTAATGACCTATGCCGCTGGCTTGGATGCAGTATCAATCATTTGGATAGCTCAAAAATTTACAGAAGAACATAGAGCCGCACTAGATTGGCTAAATAGAATAACTGATGCAACATTTAATTTTTTCGGAATCGAAATAGAATTATATAAAATTGGGGATTCAGCAATGGCACCTATGTTTCATTTAGTTTCAAAACCAAATGATTGGTCAAAATCTGTTAAGAAATCTGCAACAGCACAAAACTTAACGGACACCAAACTTTTGCAACAAGAATACTTTCAAGCTTTAAAAGATTTTATGGAAAGAAATAAAAGCTTTGTAAAAATGCAAAATCCACTTCCACAACATTGGACTAATATTTCAATCGGAAAAAGTAATTATACACTATCTGCAAATGTTAATTCTAGAGAAAATACTTTAAGTATTTGGTTAAATATACAAGTAGAGAATGCGAATGAGGCATTTGATAAACTATATGAATTAGCTTATGATAATTCGTTAATTGAAATATCCAGAGCATTAGAATGGAACAGAATGGAAGGCAGAAAGATGACTGCTGTAACTTTAAAGACAGACGGAGATTTTGCCGATAAAAAAGATTGGGAAAGACAATTTGAATGGTTCAAAAATAATCTTGAAAAATTTACGAAATTCTTTAAGCCCTTATTGAAAGAAATCTAACATGAAATTCGGATTCCGCATACCATCTCTAACCAAACGAATAGCAGCACGCACATCGTTGAAACGAGTTATTCGTCACAATTTAGGTTTTAAGGCACCTAAAGGGTTTGGTTGGTTTACAGATCCAAAGAAAGCAGCATACAACAAAGTATATAATAAAACCTCAAGAGGTTGTTTGGTAAACTTACTTTTCATAGTTTCATTTGGTATCCTCACATTTTCCATTCCTTCCTGTGATTTCAAAAAATCAGATAAAGCAGGCGGTGTTTATGTCAAGCCAACCATAACAAGAACCGGAAAATTCAGAAAAGGGCACGTTCGTAAAAATGTGAGCACAGATAAAAACGCAATCAAAAACCAAAATCGTTCTCGGTATTACTATCATACAAGAGGTAAATACAGGAGAAAGAAAAACTAAAACATACCAAGTTTTATTTTTCAACTTCCTCATCCCAAATTTGAATCTGCTCCTCTTTAATGACATTTATTGCAGGAATACCATTTTTATCCAA
>JACCDP010210785.1_pt1 | contig 11410 bp, 8 predicted proteins | sample 7445841 | NCBI WGS metagenome assembly JACCDP01 (sample SAMN15323441, study PRJNA562643) | freshwater metagenome | isolation source: river surface water | place: USA:Blue River Watershed | collected 2017-08-17
AGAAACTATCAGCGCCGACCTACGACAGCCTCAAGAAGCATTTCGAGATAATAGCAATTGTGTTAACTACGTTAAGCGGCCTTAAAGAAAACGATGTTTAAAAAAATCGTTTGTGAAGCATTACGATTATCATTTTCTAGAAAAAAGTGAAGCCTACCTGAAAATCCTGCCTGTAACCAGTCTGAGACACCCAAGAACCAAAATTTACATTGGAAACGTGTGGTATGTAGCGACTTGAGCCTTAGCTTTTTTTCATGCGGTTTTTAGCGAGTAGGCAGTAGGCTATTAATGTGTTACTGTCTTTGAAGTTCACAATATTTCAAGAAATCGCCCGCACTATAATTCGTTTCTTCTGTGTTATAAAAACATATGAGACTTCGACTGTAACAAAAGATATCAAAAGCTTTAGAGTAGTTTCAGGCACTTCTTGAATGATTATTTAAGACAACTGGTACAAAGTGTTTGGCTCTAATGGCTGTAGTTTCGATCCTTTCATTTTAATTCGTAACACTATCAACATACGAATTTATACGAGCAACTATTGATAGCACGGCTTCCTCTCTCATTCACGACGAGGACTCTGGGTTGTTTTGAAGAAACTTTATGGATAATTAAGAATTGCTAGGCTTTGAATACGCCCACTGTAGAAAGTGAATACGGATTATACGTACGATATTAGGGTGGATCAAGGACCCAATTCAATCTCTTTATGATAAATCATCAATGGATATCGGAATCGCTCGCGACGAGATGCGCAAATGTAACACTTTAGGAACCATTTATTATAAACGACTTAGGTATTGGGAATTTCTCGGGGATATACAAGTTGCTTTTTACGTATGCTTAAACATTATTATCTTGCTCTCTATGACCCTATCTAAGAATCATTCTACTTAGAAAAGGGCGCTACAATATTCAAGCCCTACCAGCATTTACAGTTCCCGCCTACGATTCCACTGAAATTTATCTCCAGTATGTTGTCTGGTACACGCGTGAGTCGCCCAGGCTATCGAAGCTACTAACAGCACTTAAATTCAGCAATATCAGAGGAACTCGTCTCCTAGTTTTCACTTTCAAGTTAATGCTTGCCAAGTACCTGAGCAGCTGAGCGCTGTATCATTTCAAACATGTCAAAGAATGTCAAGTTAACGCTACCAGGTTTTTAATAACAAAGTAAAGCAGTGTTCACCGAGTCCTTCAAATATCTGGTCCTTGCGCGAAATTTCAAACGAAGTCGTTAGTCAACAGAAAATAGCATCTATGAAACTTGAGTAGGTATCGTATCGCTCCGAAAGCGTCATCAGTAACTTCATTGATGGATAGCGTGGATGATACGAGGTACAAGTGCAGCGTAATTGACAGTTTTCAGTCAACTGGCTGATCGATTACTCGTTCCATTAGTAAAACTATTTGTGACACTGACTACTGTCATTATTTGGAAATTCCTCCACTGCGCAGATATTTTTTCGTCGCAGTTTCCTTTTCTGTGCGAATGCCAAAACGAATCGAATCATTAGCAAAAACGCTCCCCTTGTTGTGCTGTTCGGAGCCAAAAATGAGTTTTAAAAAAGCTAGAAATGCACCCGCACCATCTAGTAGTAGACGCCTCAAGTCGGTCACGATCGAATCCCCGCAAAATTGTTAGATAAAATGTTGCCGAAAAATAATATTAGAATAGAAATTTGATTTTTCACGTGTTAAGAGACATAGCATACAAATTCACCTATCTCTACACATATCCACAATTTAGGCTTCCCGAGACCAGATTTGCGGGATGGAACGGATCTCGTGACTCGTTTGCAGGTTATCTTAGCTGAACCTCAATTTATTTGTTAGAAAGAGATTTAGCCATTCCAGGTAGGCCATCATTTTTGAAGACACCAATGGCCACAGTTTAAAATTAAAATTCGCATTATAGTATTCAATGCGAAATGCGAAGAAATTACCCAGAAATCGGCTATATTAAATACTACACTTTTGAAGTAAACATTTGTAGCATTGGAGCCAGAGAGCGAGGCTACTCTAAGATGTTTTAATATTCCTTACTGTCAACGTTGAACAAGGTTCTGTACTTTTAAGTTCACCTTGTCCACCTTGTCCATGCCCCTTCCTCCATGTACATGCAACGCATATTAGTAAGTTCGTGCGCCTCGTCCGGTAACGATTGTTATCGGTATAGTGTGTGGGTCGCAATGATGGGATTGCGCGTTCTCATCTTTCCCCCGGCTCCTCCCACTCGCTCACTATCTCTGTATACTTCCCCAATCTTTCGTTCGCTATAGGCTACGTCTCGTCTCCATTTCGGATCAATGTTGGGCCGGGCACAGGAACGAAAAAAAGCGCACAAGCTGCACTACTATATGGGAACCAACAGACAGTGTCAGCTCCTACTGCTACATTTCAAATACATGACGATATATAGTAGCCTACACATACTGGTACACAACGCCAACGAGCCAACGTAAGAAGGCCGGGCTCCAATAAGTCGACGACCAGTTGTTGGCCAACATTTATCCAGCACAATAACACATCACAGGGATTTGTCAAGTCGGAGCAAAACAAGACGACGCTCGACTCGAGACTGTCTCAAGCGAGGTCTCAAGTAGCCTCATCAATTCCTTCGTTATCGTCTGCTGGTAGCTAATGAGTTCCAGTCTCCATTTCATCGACTCGAGTGGTCGTATATTGAGCCATCAAATGTCTTGTGCCAAATCCGCTTCTTGTACGGCACTAGCATGCAGAAGCCGATTTCTAATACTGGCAAACAGCCCCTGACGTCATCCCATCATAGACAGATAGTCGTCGTCCGTGTCGTCTCTGGACGACTGTGCTGTGGACGATTGCTACAAAGGAAAAGAGGCCAAAGTTTGTGATGGTTTGACAGAGAAATAACTTTAGCTTAGGGGCGAGAGGACAGATGAGGGGAATAACGAGTAAGAAGGAGACGATTGCAAATGAAGAGTCACTCAATCGGAGGGCTTTCATCTCTTAAACGCGTTAACCAACGGTTTAACGGAGTACGAGAGGAACCGCATATTCCGGACGTATACGTTCGCAACTCTTACGCGTCCAATATCGATCAAGTGACGGCCGCCATCCTCAACGAATACACGGTAAAAGCAGTTACACGCCGTTAGTTGGTGGGACCAATCACCTCTCTTCGAATTACACTCCGGGCCGAAATGCTCCTATCCGAAATCGTAATCACCTATACTGGGCCAATTTCGCCCGCACCGGGTAGGTCCTTTATAGAATTGTGGGCTCGTATAAGCCTACGATCGGCACTCGCAAAAGTAGCCTACCTCAACATTGGTGAGTCGAGAAATAGCCTAGCACTAGAATACCATAGTCTAGTACTCTTCGCTAATACTCATTGGAAATCATTGGAAAACCCGGACTGGCCCTGTAGATTTACGACCCAAAATCAAAGACCACTACCGCGCTGACAAGATGGCGCTGTGGTCCAAATTGATTTCAGAGCTCCTGTCCAGCAACGGCAAAGCTGTCGGGATCGGAAACGAGGACGACGACGATGGAGACGTATCAACCAACGGAGGAGGTGGTTTCCGATCCATTCTTGACCACCTTTATCGCCACAATCGCCCTGCATGACTAAATCCCGAGCTTCACCCACTGCAGTCTGCACTCTTCACCCTCCGAGCCCGAGTCCAGCCACACTCCTCCAGTGATGGGAGCCCAGCCGGAAGTTGACCAGTCGAGCGGCGGTTTCCAGGTATTTCCATTCAATCCGACGAAAGGATCGGGCAACACATCGAAATCCGATGGGAGCGTGGCCGGACATAGCGGCGGTATCGCCGTCAGCATCGTCATCGTCATATTAGGCATCTGTTTCTTAGTGCTCAACGTCTGTGCTTGCGCGGGCCTTTTCTATCAGCGCGATCGCGTCCGCTTCAAAGAAATACTCTATAGCAGCGACAGTACAAGGTGCGCCCAGCGGACTATGACAAGTATCATCCGGCTTCGATTTGCAGCTTAGGCTGCGGGCCAAGCGAGCCAAGGGATGGCTCAAGAGATCACGGTCGAACGGTGTCCGACACAGTTGAAGACCCGACGCGGCAGTCAATGAAAAAAAAAACGCAATTGGCGCCCACAGAAAGTCACAGAAAGTCTGCAAAAACAAGCAGAGCCATCCGTTTGGCGATTCTTGAGTCATTCGAATTCCACGCCTGCATGGGATCCTCGAATAGCACAGTACATCTAAACAACGTAGCCTAATCTCAAAAATAGAATCAATACAACGCAGTCTGGCATAAATGAAATTTACTTACTTTTAAATAGCAGCCGGCCCATTAGTATGATGCATGATGCAGAAAGGCCACAACATTGATGACCATCAAGAAAACAACGTAGCCTTTGCTGACGGAATTGCCAACTTCGAAAGGCAAACAGACGGCAGATTTTCGCCGAGCGTCGATGCATCAACGACGGCCAAAAATCCGAGATGGATGCCCATAAAGAAATCAGCCATTCCCAGGTTACAGACCGGGAAGCGCGGGACGTTGTATCACCAATCAAACAAGTCTTGACAGGGCATAAGTGGACCTTTAAAAAAGAAGAAGGAAGACAAACAAGTTTAGACTTTAAAATGAATAACAGAAATAACCTTGTAGAAGAATTGAAGGTTTACTCGGGGCTCTGGGATGCAAGCGACTGGGTTCTTTTTCTTCCGTGTGGTCATGTTTTAATATGTTCGTTAGTTGTAAGTTCCCCGTAAAATACAGTTCCATACAAACAATCGATAAGAAACACTTACAGTTCACTTCAAGTCGAGTTTCTGAAAATGTAGTTCTGAAAATGCAGTTTACATTTGGATTTTATTTCCATAGATTTGAGCAAGATTTGAATGAACAATTTTGATTGTACTTACAAAACTTTGAGCGAGAAGAGTCCTAACATACGAAATACGAATGCGTCGTCGTCTATGATCGAGTCGTCGTTGTGATCGAGCACCCTGTAATATGAATGTAAACATTTAGACCACTCCTGAATCGGACGTCCGTGAAAGTTCAATAACGTGCTAAAAATAAATGCACAAAGATCGAGGGCGCTAGTGAGTCATGCAGGTACCGGTACATCAATGCACAAAGCAGGGATGATGAAAAAGAGTACTCGAGAATAAAGTAGACCTTAAAAGGGTTGGCCCTAGTCGAAAGAGAATTTTTTTGTCTCTGGAATTACCCAGTGAAACTGAGCTAGTTTAGATAGTCTTTTCCCTGGAGAAACAGTTGCACATACGTACGTATGTGTTTACATTGACGTTACTGCCGTTACTGCGCACGTGTCTTTGTGAGACAATTTGATTTCAATTTCGAAAGAAGACTCAGAAATTGCATAGTCTCATGGACAAACCAGGTTCTCTATGACGTATTTCACATCGCTTGAGGAAGGGCGCTGAGCAGGCTACGCTTCTATTCTAGCCGCCGCATTACAAGTGGGAGGAAGTAGATATAAAAGCAGATAGCCGTCGATCAGCATGTCATTTTTAGATGTAGGCTAAACGAATTCATTCAGGTGGTGGAGATATGATATATACATAGGTTGCTTATAATAATGTCATCATTGAGTCACTTATTAAGAGCCATGTATAATTACTCATACTAGCTTGATAGGGTTTCCTCCCATCTAACGAATCTGTTACAGTAGTCCTATAGGGATCTGATCGAGCGAAGCGCTAGTTCTTTTGGTACCAAGAGATGATGGATACCGTAGTAATGTTGAGAATTTAAGAAACTAACTCATATTACTCAGTTAGACCCACATCATTTATTACTTATAGAATGACGTCAATGCTGATCTTGAACGAAAATAGAGGCTCTTTACTTGCTCGCTTACTTGCAATTTCATCGCAAATTCTAGTTTAAATCCAATAATTTTCGTATGCAATATTTACTTACAGAAACAGAACTGTTAGAAAGGTGAGGTTCCGAATTAAGCGCCCGCTGAAACAGCCTTGATTTTGTTATACGGTAGCTCAAATTTCTGAAATATATCGAATGATAAATGAAACGGATGAAAAATTCCCATTTGCTTCAAAAAAATGCTTCAAAAATTCAAATTACAGGGTGCAATAACTTACAAGACTTCTAGGGTATTAACCCGCGATAAAGCTTCTTGTGGAATGGTGCTCAAACGATTGACATCCAGTCGTAGCTGTCGCAGAGATGTCAAACCCGAAAATACAAAGGCGTCCAACTGGCTTATATCGTTGCTGTCCAAACGTCTAAAAACAATGAATATGCAACTTGAGTTCTTTGAATGAATAAACAGCATGTTGTCACTGAAAAGATATTATTTGTAGGGGTTGTTCGATCAATTTGATCGAACACGGCATATCGTGATCATATCTCTGGAAAAGTCACCCGGTCTTAAACTTTAGGCTACCATAAGTCCTTTAAAATGGTGCTGTGCAACGCACCGTTATATGTATATCATATAGCCTAGCCTACATTTTTTGGCGTTTTCGTTCAGAAGATCTGTACAGCGAAACGCTATAGTTAAGCTACTTACATTGACTAAAGACTAGGGAGATGTGAAAACATTCAAACAAGCTCGTAGGGACGTATTTGATGTTAGATTTCTGTAGTGATCACCTGGTGTACCTGGAAAAGGATAGCTTTCATAGAGCAATTGATGGATTGTTGTTAGAACTTAGTTGCATGCAATTTTATTGATGGTGCGGAGCTATTCTTCATTAGTTGAGACAACCCGGTTTCAGGTTTAATAGGGGTATTGATTTTTAATATATAAAAATAAAGTTTTTTGGTAAGAAAAGTTTTTTCTCTTCTTCAAATAATCAAAGCTTCCACAAAGAAAATACACTCACAAGAACTTTAGACGTGAATGGTGAAATGCGTCTTCGTCTATGTCCCTCAGACTGTTTCCTGCTAAATTTCTGCTTAACAAATGAATGATTCCCATTAATTTAAAACACCACCTAAATTTTAGTTACTAGACGGTTTCAACAAAAGCGAATGGCTTCCAGCGAAAATCTTCCAGAAAGACCATATACTGGTAAGCCATCGGCCCTATAGTTGCGTCACGTCGGTGTGGCTGCTGAGGTCCCTAAAAAGAAAAGAAAAAGCGCAGTAGCGCACCTTAAGTTTCGCTATTTAGCCTACTTTCGTCTTTGCTTGAGCATGAAACCTTCAAAATTATGCGATAGCGGGTAAAAAGGAAAGTGTGTTGTTGATAAGAAGACAAACATCGCCAAGTCGTACTATATAAGGCCAGGGCTTTTATAAAATTAGAAACAAATCAGAAGAAATATAGAGAAACGTCATCATCCCTAAAACAAAAGTCTAGAGTCTACAGCTGTTGATAGTAATTACATCGGGTGACGTCGGCTACAAGGGCATTTTATTGAAGAAAAAAAACAGACGGATATATACGGAGAGGCGAATTGAAAAGGGGATCAGAAGATAATAAGCCCAGTTCTCTTGATTGGCTGTGCATAGATGGGTATATAATCTTCGATTCCTTCGACGCCGAAATGCTGCTCCAATCCCGGGCTGTGGTTGCAATAATTTGAATTGCAGTTACAAATTTCCTGTAATAAGCCAACAGCATTCAAGACAATTTCGTTGTAAGGAAATCGTGGAATTGGCCTCATTTGATAGTAAGTACTACTACTAATGATACCTTTGTGTGATGGCTTTATTGGAAGTTTCATTGTGCGGCAAGTGCCCGTTATGCTGCTAGTATTGGCGGCGCAGTTGCGGTAGAAAGGAGAAAAATGCTCTTATTTAGATTTACAATTAACCGAGCTGTCAGAACAACAACATAAAAATCGTGAAGAAGGGAAATATGTCGACATACATATGGAAATAATGGAAATGAGCCCGTTGCTGCTTGAGACGTGATAACTTTACCGTTTTTATCGAAGACGGTCACCGTTTCGCAGCCCGTCTCGCAGCTGTGCGTCTGCACTGACTCACTAAAGTTCTTGCGGGTGCAGACGTCAACGCGATCTAATAAAAAATCAATCGTTCATTAGCGTTTTTCGATAAATACCACGTGCCCCGGCCACGACGAGGCTGTGAGAAGAACATTAGAAGACAAATTTAGCACAGGAATTCATTCTTTTTTACCACACACATTATTCCATCTGGTTGGAACATTTTTTTGTTGTTCTTCGCCTCCCACTTAATCGACTATTCAGAATAACAGCGTGAACGGGTATACATTACGCTTTTTTAGCTGACGGGCTACCGGCCCACCATCGACGGTAAATACACAAAACCAAGGGCAAAGACCCATCAAGCTGATGACGAGAGCTAAAGGAGTAAGCATAAAGTAAAGCGCACTTCAAACATGGAGAAAGAACAGGCTACTGCCTTTACCCGGTTAAACCACCAGTTCTTTTATTTTCCCCTCGTCATTTAAACTGTTGAAATGACTATAGTCTAGACTGAATAAATTAAAGCCGGCCTTAGCATCCCGAACCCGCTGAATCGGGGATTTTGTAAGCCAAACAAAATGGGAGAAGAGACCTAACAATAAAAGACGTCTAGTTTTGAGCTGGACCCCGTACAAGAGCGTGTCGATCGTTTTTTTACAACTTTTTTTTTTTTTTTCTATTTCCAAAAGCAAACTAACAATAACAGACTGGACATAGAGGAGTGGGCGTATTGATATTGATGTGTTCTCAGGAGGAAATGGTTCTCTTCAGGAGGAAAACGGAAAGAAGAGGCCAGGAGACACGCGGAGCGATCTAATGTACACGGGGGCAATACGAGAACGTCGTGAGCGCCCACTAGTCTTGATTTCCTACATTATTCCTTTTGCTGACGAAGCGCTTGCCCTGGTGGTGGAGCCATTGCCCGCTGCCAACTAGAAACAACTTTGCGCTGGCAACCGGACGCGCGCGCGCGCGGCGCACCGTCGACCGAGTCTCTCTTTTTTTTTAATTAAACAAAAAAGAAATCTAGTAGAGAAGAAGAAGAAGGGGGAATATATTTTTTTTGAAGCACTTTGACATTGAGCGCAGCACTCCAGCCAAGATGTTTAAGCGCCAGATGGGCTTTTGTCTTCTCGTTTTGGGGTTGTTTTTTTTTTCTTCTTCTTCTTCTCCGTTGTTCGAAACACTCGGTCTTTTAAAGCCCACCCATTCCCATCTTTTTTTTTTCTGCCTTTTTGGTTGTTGCATACCGAGAGCCAGAGAGATGCAGCATCCACCTGTAGCGCGACCCGTCCCGGGTAACGTACGGCCGCGCCGTCGGGAGTGAAACGAATAGTTGAAACTTTTTTGTAGGTATAGAAAAAGGGCCGAGGCCTATTCTAATCCTGAAGAATTTAAACGTTAGGTTTTTTAGCGCGAACAGGAGAAATTGAAAAAACGAAAAAGAGAGGAAACCCAACAGCTTTGTGACACGCGTCACAAGGAGGAGGGCGGCGCATGTCTCGGGGCGTTGGTATAATATAATATCAATAATGGAGAGTTTTGGTGTCTATAATAAATCGTTTCATTCACAAGTTGAATGTTGGCACAAAGAGACGGAGGGGGCGGATGGCGGATCCTTAGGTCCAGACGGACCTAACTGTATCTCAATGATTTCCTTGATGCCCGTCGTGATGATAACAAATTGTTATTAGACGATCCGAAAAAGAAGTGGCGCGCTCGGCAACGCCCTCGTCGTAGTACTTTACTCTACAATGTTTCTATACTACTACTTCTGGGATTAAAACGATCATCTATTAATATGCATCTAGTAGCCAAGTGTAGCGACGGTGGAGGGGCGAGAGAGTCGACGACCAATTTTCCTCCTCTACGAGTTCTACTAGTGTGACGAACGCCGACGGAATGTGTGACACTCGTCCCGCGCAACGAGGAGGATTATCCCCGTCCGTCGAGCGGAAATTGAATTCCTCCGCTCATCTCCTCCTCCTGCGGCTGCTTGAATCCATTGATATTTATTTAGCCGTGAACGAACGCTTGAAATCTTTTTCTTTCTTTTTTTCAAAGTTAGAACTTTCAAGGGATTGCCCCAAAGGGATCGGCAGTCACCTTGTTCGTACGCATCCCGCGGATGCGAAAATTGTTTTCTTTTTTCTTTCCCCCTTTTTTGTTTGTGCGTCGAGGGGTAGAGTAACCAAGTCGAACCGGACGTCGAATATCAACGGCTCATCACACATGCACTGCGCGGTCAGTGTTCGGATTTCGGAACGTCAATTAAATTGTGTGACGTCAACTGAAAAGGCACACGTCAAGCGTCAAAAAACTCAACGTCAACGTAACGTCCAATTTTCCAAACGTCAATTTCGACGTTAAACGTCACAACGAAACCGATCGCCAATCAAAAAGGGAACCTACCTGTCTCTGCCGTCTCCTGAGATGTGAATGATCCGACAAACAAGTACAAGGACAAGGTCTTTTGTGTCGTCGTTGGAGACGGACAGCGAGGAGGTGACGTCGTGCTTGTTGAATAACACGACGACCATTCAAAAGATTTGTTCTCTCTAATATCGGGAGAGCGATCGCCGTGTCGGTAGATTCGATTCATCATCCTATACTTTCACCTCCTCCCACTTTTTCTCTCTCTCTCTCTCTGATGATGGCTGACTACGGCTTCTCCGTTTTCTATAAGCGATGCTTCCTGGTGATGGTTGCCCGTCTAAACATTTTGGGAATTTTTCTTTTCGAACTCGAAAATTGATACAAAAGAAAAAGGTAAAAAAAAACGCGAAAAGAGAATCTTTGAAAAATCTCTTTCTCTGGGTCGTTGGAAACGCTTCGACGCACGTCCGAAATGCCGAACAAGCCCACAAACTGCACACCTTGCTCGTCGTACCACCTTCATGAATAATGCGTCACGAGAGAAAGAAGAGAGGCGCCATCGTCCACTAGTCCGTAGGCTGCCACAAGCCCACGGTTGGGCAGACACGGAGCGACGGACGGACGGACGGTACTGGTACTGTTGTGATTGTCATACAACTGCGCGTGTTTCATTATTTATTCACTATAGCCAAAAGGAACTAAAAAAAAAAAAAAAAAAAAAAAAATGGAAACGTAATGGAAAGAGTCAGCAGCGATTGTGATTAAAGACAGCAGCACATATAAGGGAAAAGCATCATTGTCGAATTCAACGGAGAAATTTATAAGATTATGTTTTTTTGTAATACGGTATGCACTGTGGCGGAGCAGAGCGGTTGCTCCTTAAGTCCTTATCTCTTCCAAATCCTTTTCTACCACTCTTGCGCTTTTCTCTCAATCCAATGCTATTACAAGTGACGGAATAACGCAGTCTTCCTCCATGACATCATAGAATAATAATAATATATATTATATATATAAGGTGGTAAATGTTGAAGAAATAAGTTAGTTATTTCAGATAACGACGGGAAAGAAAAATGGCCAATAGATTTCTTTCTCTTCTTTTTACGGCCAGCCTAG
>JACCDP010893972.1_pt1 | contig 11409 bp, 9 predicted proteins | sample 7445841 | NCBI WGS metagenome assembly JACCDP01 (sample SAMN15323441, study PRJNA562643) | freshwater metagenome | isolation source: river surface water | place: USA:Blue River Watershed | collected 2017-08-17
TACTTAGCCCATCAGTGGGCTATGGAATTCGGGTTCCCCACTGTCCCCGAAATATCCATTCTCCGATCGGTCGACGACTCCGTGGCCGTAATTCCCGCTCTCGCAGCCGTTCTGGAAGAATCGCCGCATCGCCTGGATAGCCGACGGCAATCATCGCCACTGGCTCATAGTCCGTGGGGATCCGTAAATTGATTCGGGCCTTTTCCACATCGAAGCCCGCCATCTGATGGGTAACCAATCCGCTCGCCGTTGCCTGGAGGACCAAATTCTCCGTCGCCAATCCCGTATCGTGCCACGCATGTCGATTCGGCTTTCCGTCGTTCTCGAACTTCATGCTAGCAACCGACAAAATCAGCGCCGGCGCCCGGACCGCCCATATTTTATTTCCCTCGGCCAGACATTCGAACAGTCGATTCCACTCCGTCTCATGGTCCTTGGTCGCCATGATAAAACGCCATGGCTGTTCGTTGTTCGATGACGGGGCCCATCGAGCCGCTTCAAAGAGTGCCTGTACTATTGATGTCTCCACGGGGCGTTCGTCAAACGCGCGAGGACTCCATCGACGAGCGAACAAGTCGTGAATGGGGAATTGAAGCTGCGCCGGTTGTTCCATACACGCTATCCTTTCTTCTCCTCAGCGGAGGGCATATCAGGAGACCATCCGCCTCCCAGCGCTTTATAGAGCTGGACAACCGATGCCAACAGTAACCGCCTTGTACTCGTCAAAGCCAGTTCGGATTCGAACAGACTTCGTCTGGCGACAAGAACGTCGAGATAGTTCGCAAGGCCCCCTTTATACCGAAGCTCCGCCAGTTTCAGCGCTGACTGCAATGCGGTGACCTGCTGCTGTTGCGACTCGCTTTGCGTCCGTGTCGTCTGTACCGCAATCAGGGCATCTTCAACCTCGCGAAACGCCGTCAGCACCGCCTGCTGGTACTGGGCCATCGCTTGTCTACTCTGGGCTTCCACGGCTTCCTGCTGAAATCCTAAGACTTGAGCATTCAAGAGCGGGGTGGCCACAGCGGCGCCAAATACCCCGAACGAGGAGGGATCTGAGAAGATCAACGACAATTCGGGGTGAGCGACACCTAACAAGCCGGTCAGTGTGATTCTGGGAAATCGCTCGGCTTTGGCCGCGCCAATCCGGGCAGTCGCTGCTGCCAACTGTTGCTCCGCCACCAGTAGATCAGGGCGTCTCTGCAACAACTCGGACGGCAACCCGGCAGGAACCTCCGGAGGCACAACTTGCTCATCCAGCGAGTGCCCACGAGTGATGGGAAATGGTCTACGCCCAAGGAGCACACTCAAATGGTTCTCGGCCTGCACCATCTGCCGTTGAAGTTCTGTCGTGCGGGCTGCGGCATTCGCCCGTTCCGCTTCAAATTGATCGGCATCCAGCTTCGACGTCATCCCCTGGCGCAACCGTGCCTGCGCAATTCGCACCGACTCTTCCCAGGACTGGAGTGTCCGTTTCGCGATGTCCAGCTGTACGTCGAACTGAAGCAGATTAAAGTAGGCTTCAGCCACCGCACTAACTAATTGGATAGTCACCGCACGTCGGTTCTCTTCCTTGGAGAAGAGCTCGGCACGGGCGGATTCGTTTAATCGCCTGACACGCCCCCACAAATCGATTTCCCACGCCAAATTTCCGAGCAAGTAATAGTTGAACGGGCTGGCAAATCCGGGAAAAAGAAAGTTCGCCTTACGGCCGGCCGGTGCACTACCGGAGACTGTAATGCCGGGAAAGTAGTCAGACCTGGCAACTAAGGCTCTCGCGCGAAATTCTTCGACGGTGGCCACGGCTCGCTGCAGATCTTTATTTTCTGCGAGCGCTATTCGAATCAGCTGCTGCAATTGCGCATCCCGTAGCAGCTCCCACCAGGGCAAATTCGCCAATGCCGGCAGGTCGGGCTGCCCATCCCCCATGCGAAAGCGATCTTCCACGTCGGTCTGTGGCCGCTTGTAGTCCGGGCCCATGGCACAAGACAGGAGCAGTAATGAGAGCCCGATGATACAGACAACGCGCACGTTAGGACTTTTCCTCCACAGAAAGGTTCGTCATGGTGGGCCGAGTCCCACTCGCTGCTGGGTGTTCCCTACGCCCAGTCATTTTTTTCAGCAACACAAAAAACAGCGGTACGAAGAAAATCGCCAAAAAGGTGGCCGCAAACATGCCGCCCATGACACCGGTGCCGATCGACTGACGACTTGCCGCCCCTGCCCCGCTTGCGATGACCAATGGAACCATGCCGAAGATAAAGGCCATCGACGTCATAATGATCGGGCGGAACCGCAAGCGAGCGGCTTCGACCGCCGCTTCGATCAAGGGACGGCCGGCTTCATACCGAGTGTTGGCAAACTCCACGATCAGGATCGCATTCTTAGCTGAGAGACCGATCAATGTCACGAGGCCGATCTGGAAATAGATATCATTCTCGAACCCTCGTAGCCAGACGGCAATTAACGCCCCGAACACGGCGAACGGAACAGCAAGAATCACGGCAAACGGCACCACCCAACTCTCAAACTGCGCCGCCAACACCAGGAAGACCATCAATAACCCAATCACAAAGACTTGACCGGATTGTCCGCCCACCCGGCGCTCTTGAAACGAGATGTTGCTCCAATCGATCGCGTACCCCTGTGGCACGAGCACTTCCTTCGCCACTCGTTCCAACGCTTCAAGCGCTTGGCCTGAACTAAAGCCAGGCGCTGCCGCACCCAAGAGGAGCGCCGTGTTATACCCGTTGAAATGGTTCACGGGATCCGGCCCGCTTTGATACTCCGCCGTCACCACCGTATCGAGCGGGATCATATTGACACCCCGCGCACTCTGGGTCCGCACATAGATTTTCGACAGATCCTGGGGTGTCGACCGATACTCGGCATCGGCTTCCGTCTGCACATGATATACCCGACCGAACTTGACGAAGTCGTTAATATAGAAGTTGCCGAAGTATGCCTGAAGGGTGTCGAAGATATCCGAGATCGGAATGCCCAACGCCTTCGCCCGTTCCCGATTCACATTGGCATAGAGCCTCGGTGAGGAGACACGAAAATTCGTCCCGACACGACCGATGGCCGGTTCTTGTTGCGCCCGCTCGACGAATTGCTGCGCCACCATGGCGAATTTCTTGAAGTCGCCGCTGCTGGGATCTTGGATCTGCGCCGAGAACCCACCGACGGAACCCACACCACGAATGGACGGCGCATTAAATGCCAACAGCAGGGCCTCTGGAATTTTGGCAAACTCCGCATAGGCCGCACCAACTAGCGCCTTCGCATGATACTGCGGCTCCGGCCGTTCATCCCATAACACCAGCGGGACAAACATGGTCGCGGAGTTCGGCCCTCTCGTCCCAAACACGAAATTCTGTCCGGTCAGGGCATCGGTGGAATGGACCGCCGGAATCGCCTGAAAAAATCGCTCCACTCGTTCGAGCACCGCGACCGTCCGCTGTTTCGACGCTCCGTCCGGCAGTTGAGCGATGACGATGAAGTAACCTTGATCTTCTTCCGGCAGAAAACTCTTCGGCAACGTTTGGAAGAGCCCCACACACACGACAAGAAGCAGCGCAAAGACCGCCATGACACGAATCGGCCTGGCAATAAGCGCAGCCGTCGTGCGCGTATAGCCCTGCTGGGTCCGACCGAAGACGCGATCGAAGACTTCCCAGAACCTGCTCCGCTTTCCATGATGCGGTGTGAGCACGACCCCGCAGAGGGCAGGGCTTAGGGTCAGGGCGACAAACCCGGACACGGTCACTGAGATCGCAATCGTCGCCGCAAATTGCTTATAGAGCGCTCCCGTGATGCCGCCGATAAAACCGACGGGGGCAAATACAGAGACGAGGACCAACACAATCGCAATGATCGGCTCCGTCACTTCGCTCATCGCCCGTTTCGCCGCTTCCTTCGCAGATAGCCGGTCTTCGCGCATATGTCGTTCAACGTTCTCAACCACGACAATCGCGTCGTCCACGACAATCCCGATCGCCAAGACCATTCCAAACAACGTGATCGTATTGATGGAGAAGCCGAGCGCATAGAGACCGATGAAGGTCCCAATCAACGAGACAGGCACGGCAACCGTCGGGATGATGGTTGCTCGCCAAGTCTGTAAGAACAGGTACACCACGAGCACCACCAACACCATTGCTTCCCCCAGAGTCTTCACGACTTCCTTGATCGAGATCTCGATGAAGCGTGTCGTGTCATAGGGGGTGTCATAGGACACGCTGGCGGGAAAATTCTTGGCGAGTTCATCCATCTGCGCGCGCGTGCGGCGCACGGTATCGAGCGCATTCGCCCCGGGAGACAAGAAGGTCAAAATGAATGTCGTTGGCTTGCTGTTCCAACGACCCTCCAGGCCATAGGCTTGGGCTCCCAATTCAACACGTGCAACATCTTTGAGCCGAACCGTGGATCCGTCCGGAAGGGCACGCACAATCAATTCCTCGAACTCTTTGACCTCAGTCAGACGACCCTTGGTGATGATGGGGATCGTCAGCTCAGTTCCCTTTGGAGCCGGTTCCCGCCCAATCGTCCCTGCGGGGTAGTCACGATTTTGCTCACGGATGATGGCGGTGATATCGCTCGGTGTCAGGTCTAGTTTGGCCATCAACAGCGGATTCAGAATGATCCGCATACTGTACGTTTGCTGTCCGAACACCAGCGCATCACCGACTCCTTTGACCCGCTTCAAATCATCGACAATGCGAAGCGTGGCATAGTTGGAGAGAAACACGGCATCATGCCGAGGGTCAGTCGACTTGAGCGCCACCACTAACACGAGATCAGGGGACATCTTTTTGACCGAGATACCCTGTCGGACGACCTCTGGAGGCAGCTGCGGTTCGGCGAGTTTTTCCCGGTTCTGCGTCTGAACTTGTGCAATGTCTGGATTCGTTCCGATCTCGAACGTCAACTTGATCGTGACGTGCCCATCGTTACTGCTGGTCGATTCGTAGTACAGCAGATTATCGATGCCCGGCAGAGTCACCTCGATCGGACGTGCGACGGCTTCAGCCGCCACTTCGGCGCTGGCGCCGGGATAGTCGGCATCGATCTGGACAACCGGTGGTGTGATTTCAGGAAACTGCGCGATCGGCAGGAACTGCATAGCCAGCAGCCCCATCACGACCACCATAATCGAAACGACCGACGCAAGAATCGGCCGGTCAATAAAAACATTCGAAATCACAATTGATCCCTAATGAGATACAGCAGGGGCCGGATCCGCCGTCGTAGCAACCCAGGGGACTGCCTTGACCGGAGCTCCAGGGCCGATCTTCATCAGCCCGTTGACAACCACACGATCGCCGGTTTTCAGGCCTCGATCGATGATCCACTGATCCCCTTTCCAATCGGCTGCCGCCACGTCTCGAATTTCAACCTTCTCGTCCTGATTCACTACGAAAACAAAAGGTCCCTGAGGACCTTGCAACACCGATCGTTGCGGAATGAGAACCGCATCTGTTTTGGTATCGCCGGTGAATCGAACCTTCACAAATTGCCCAGGCAGCAAGGATCGCGTTGGATTCGGGACCGTGATGCGTTGAACTCGTGCCCCTGTCTCGCTTCGCAAGCCCGGCTCGAGCAAATCCAACTGACCTTCGTGCGGAAACGATGTGCCATCCATCAATGTCAACGACGCGCGCAATTGATAGTCTCCCGGATGAGCAATTCTCCGGGCTTCGATGTCGCGACGCCGTTTCAGAATGAACGCCTCGGGTACGCTCACAACAACGTACATGGGATCAACTCGATGAATCGTCGTCAGCAAATCGGTCTGAGCAGACACCAACCGCCCCTCATAGTAACGGCTGCGCTCAATGATCCCGGTGATGGGCGCCGTGATGAGCGTATTGTCCAGATCAAATTGCGCTTTAATGAGGTCGGCCTGCGCGCCTTGCATGGCGGCGTTGGCCGACAACTCTTCGGCAACGGCATCGTCGACGTCCTTTTGGCTCACCGCCTGTTCCGCGAGCAACGGCTTCACGCGCGCGAGGTCCTGATTGGCTTGGACGACGCGAGCCTGAGCCTGCGCAATTTTGGCCTTGGCACTGGCGGCTGCCGCCTTAAACGGAATGGGATCGATCTGATACAGGCGATCACCTTTCTTCACATCGCGCCCTTCCGGATAGAGAACGGCTTTCAAAATTCCCGTGACTTGCGATCGAATCTCAACCGGTCGAGAGGCTTCGGCTTGACCGATAAATTCCGGTTCATCGGGTACGGTTTGTGTCTGCACCGTCACAACTTCCACTTGCGGCATTTCCTGTGCAGGCATCGAACCGGCCTCTGGCTTACACCCAGTCGACAAAATCAGGGATGCGAGAAGAAGCCCTGCCCAAACATGTTGCACCGACCGATAGCCCATCAGCATGGCATCTATCCTTACTTTGTTATTCTTATCAGGTTTCCTTACAGTGAAACGATCCATTCTACCTAGGCACAGAAGGTAACGGCAAGCCCAAGCCAGTCAACACTTTTCCGCCTTGTACAGGTGTATGGACGCCTGGCAGCCTCCGTTCACATGTCATCGCGAGCTGTTTTCACGGTTACATTCTCACCATGTCGACACGATTGATCGACGCGACCGACTCCGGTGATCTCTTCGACAATACAACGAGTCAAACATCCCGAAGCATGGAGTTCCCCACCTTCTCGCCATAAACGAGCCAACAAGGCTTTGCCCTCGGCATCGATGAATGTCACACCGGACAGGTCGATCATCAGGGAACGTCCATGACTGAGGAGCAGACGCTGACAGCAGGCGTTCAGCTCTTCCACCCATGGACCAAAGAGTCGCCCCTCAAGAATCAGTGATACAAAACTTGCCTCTGGACTTCGCTGCTCAGTGATCTTCAACATATTCAACGCTCGTCAGAAAAGACCAGCCCCCTCACGCTCTTCTCCATCAGCCTCGTTGACTCGCTCGTTTGAACTCGCTCCGTCAGCCAATCACTTCTGCGCTCCACCCAGATCACCTCCAACCTACAATCGACGATTCTGCAGAATAACCGGATCGATGACTTCGCCGCATTGCACACAGCGTCGAATCGGCACAATAGGCAGACCGGCACCGGCCAGTGAATTGAAACCCTGTTCTATGGCCATGAGTCTCTGACATCGAGAGCAGCGTATGGAACTAACAAAACGTTCACGTCTGATGAACTCCTTTGAACTCCTTGTAAGGTAGATTTGACGTCGCCATGATTAACCTCACTTGTTGAAGGGTTCACCCATCCGACTCCGCAACTTATGTTCCAGCAGCGCTTGATGTGCCGGCACCATCGAAGCTCTTGAATTCAATGAAAGGAGACTCCGTATGCGAGAACGTTTAACCAGAGGAATTAAGATGATCTGCCGGGCTCACGGCACCGTGCCGAAGTATCGGCACAGGGACGCTTGGACAGCAGGCTAAGTTCTAATGTTACTTCGCTTAATCTGAGCCTCACCCTTAACCTTCATGATGCGGGAAGACTTTTTCAACATCCGGCTAATCCAGCGTCTGTCGATACCGCTTCACCCCGATCGTCAATACCACGACCGCGAACAGGGCGATCTGCCAGAGTTGGAGCATAACCTCCTCGACGCCATTGCCCTTCAGCATGATCCCGCGCACAATCCGCAGAAAGTGTGTAAGGGGCAGGACTTCACCGATCGACTGTGCCCATTGGGGCATGCCTCGGAACGGGAACATGAAGCCCGACAACAACAGGGACGGCAAAAAGAAGAAGAACGAGAGCTGCACGGCTTGCAGTTGGTTCTGCGCCAAGGTGGAAAAGGTGATTCCCATCGCCAGGTTGGCCACAATGAAGACCAACGCCGACACAAACAGCATGGGAATGTTGCCGTATACCGGCACTTCAAACAGGAAATGGGCCGCCAAGAGAATGAGGATGACCTGGATATACCCGACCAGGATATAGGGCAACACCTTGCCGATCATGACTTCAAACGGCCTGGTCGGCATCGAGAGGAGATTTTCCATCGTCCCCCGTTCCCGTTCCCGTGTAATCGCCAGGCCGGTGATCATCACCATCGTCATGGTCAGCACAACGCCCATCAGCCCGGGCACGATGTTGTATTGCGTGATGGCTTCGGGGTTATACCGCGCGTGGACTCGCAACTCGATCGGATTGTCATTTCCTGCTATATATGACAAGGGCCCCCGCAGGTCCTGCTGAAGCGCGGTTGTCATTAGCACACGCAAGGAGCCGATGGCGTTGCTCGTCGCAGCCGGGTCGGTGGCGTCGGCCTCGATCAGGATTGCCGGACGCTCGCCGCGGAGCATGTCGCGTGAGAAGTTCTGAGGAATGTTGACGACGAACTGGGCTTCCCCACGGACCAACACGTCCTCTGCTTCTTGCTCGCTCGCCACCTCACGGACGAACTCGAAGTAGGCGCTGTTTCGAATGGCGTGGAGAAGCGTTCTCCCATGCGGACCATAATCGGCCATCAGCACGACGGTCGGCAGGTGCTTGGGATCCGCGTTAATCGCGAACCCGAAAAGGACGAGCTGGATCAACGGAATCCCGATCATCATGCCAAAGGTGATGCGATCGCGGCGCATCTGAATGAATTCCTTCACCACGATCGCCCAAAACCGAGCAAGGGAGAATGTGAACGGCGTACTCATGAGGGAAAATTATCCGGCAAATGTTGCATGAGGTGAATAAAGACATCTTCAAGCCCGGTATCGACCCGATGCCACTCATAGGGACTTGCTCGAAAAGCCGTCACCGCCGCTTCGAGCGCGTCCGGGTCATCGCCGCTGACGTGCAAACGATCCCCAAACGCCACCGCTTGTCGGACACCGGGCTGTCGACGAATTTCGACGGCCAGCTGATGGAGGTTTGGGCCACTGACGGCCCAGGTCGTCAGGCCTGCCTGGTGAATCACGTCGGCAACCGTTCCATCGGCGAGCAGCTTCCCGTAGGCAATATAGGCCAGTCGATGACAGCGCTCGGCCTCGTCCATGTAATGAGTCGTGATCAGAAACGTGAGCCCATCGGCCGCCAACCCATGGATCTGTTCCCAGAATTCCCGCCTTGCCTTGGGATCGACCCCGGCAGTCGGCTCATCAAGGAGCAGCAAGCGTGGCTGATGAATCAAGCAGGCAGCCAACGCCAACCGCTGCTTCCAGCCGCCTGAAAGTTGACCGGCCAGCTGGTGCCGTCGACCGGCAAGCCCCAGCCGTTCCAGGCTCCGCTCAACGGTCTCACGTCGGTCGGCAACCCTGAACATACGCCCGACAAAGTCCAGGTTCTCGGCGATACTCAGATCCTCATAGAAACTAAACCGCTGGGTCATATAGCCGACGGCGGCCTTGATCGCCTCGCTCTGGCCGATCACGTCAAAGCCTAAGCAGGTTCCGCAGCCTTCATCGGCTCGCAGGAGTCCGCACAGCATGCGGATGAACGTCGTTTTTCCACTGCCGTTCGGACCGAGAAATCCATAAATCTCTCCTCGGCATACTTGCAGTCCGATATGATCGACGACGAGGCGCGTCCCGAACCGTTTGGTCATCCCTTGCACGTCGATCACCAGGTCGCGGCCATTCCGATCCTGTGTCATGGGGCCACCCCGAATTGCACATCCACTGGTTGACCAGGATGCAGATCGGCTGAGGCAGCCGGATCAAACAGCACCTCAATCATGAAGACCAGCTTCTCGCGATTGCCCTGACTGTAAATAACCGGCGGCGTATATTCCGCTTTCGGCGAAATGTAACGGACCGTTCCCGGGATCGAACCCTGCATCCCATCGACCATTACCCGGACTGGGTCACCAAGCTTGATCGCGCCAAGTTTTGTTTGAGACACAAAGGCTCGAACCTTGATCTGGGCAGGAGGCAACAGGACAACGACGGGACGGCCTGCCGGCACCCATTCACCTTCCCGATAGAGGGTGTCGAAGACAAACCCAGCCTTTGGCGCTAGCTGGCGCTTCTGCGCAAGATCCCACTCCGCCTTGGTCAGGGCTGCTTCTTTGGCTCGGACTTCGGCTTCGGCCGCCGCGACTTGATCGGTACGAGAACCCAACATGGCTGTGTGCAAGTCTGCTTCAAGCTGCGAGACTCGCTGCTCATTTTGATCCCGCACCGATCGGGCTCGGTCGACCTCAAGTTCAACCGCTGCACCAGGCACTTCCGCAAGCCCTTCCTGGCGCGCGACTTCTCGCATCGAGAGTTGCAGCGCCGTTCGTGCTTGCTGAAGTTGGGCGCGGAGGGAGACGATCTCCGAGGGGCGTTTCCCTTTTCGTCGATCTTCAAGATTTGCTCGTGCCTGGCTCAACTTCCGTTCTGCTTCATTCTTTCCCGCAATCTCAGATGCCTGCTCCAGGGTGAATAGAGGATCACCAACGTTGACTTGTATTCCCCGTCGCACAGACAAGGAAATCAAGGCCCCTCCGTATGGAGATGCGACATACACATACTCGCCCTCTACATAGCCCTGGACCAGATCGGAGGGTGGCTTGTCGCAGCTAGTCAGGATAGCGAGTACTATCACCGTGATTCCGGCAGAGAGAAACTGGTATGGAATCGGTCGACTATATTCCATTGGGTTAGACCTTCCCCTTTGGAACCAAGGCACCTTCCAGAACAAGCCGAATGACAGACGAATACCCCTTCTCGACGGACAGACCCAGCTCCATCAGCTTGGAGGGATTCATGATAGCCTGGACGGCACCCAACAAGATCTCAATGATAAGATGGGTCGGGATATCAGTCCGAATCATGCCGGATTTCTTGCCATCCTCGAACAACCCACCGAAGTAGCGTCGGATGAGCTCACGTCGCCGTTGCTCGATCAGCTGAAACAGTTCTGGAGTCTCACGCCCAATGTCTCTGACGAAGGCGGGCTGAATTTCTGCCGTGTGTCGTTGCAAGCAGTCGAGAAATTGATGGAGCGCCACTTCAACATCGACAGCTTGGTGTTTCGCCAACTGCTTGAGATCCGCTTCAACCTCCCTGAATTTGTCCTTCAACACGGCCTCAATCAGCGCAGCCTTGCTTGGAAAGGACACATAGAGGGTCTTCTTACTCATGCCCAATTCGCCGGCCAGGTCATCCATGCTCACGGAGCGAAATCCGTGGGCAAGGAATTGGCGGCGCGCTGCACGAATTACTCTTTGAGCGGCAGGACGCCCGACCGAAGACACATGCCCTTTAGACTTACCTATCGACATAGCACCTCATTAGCACCACGGAAACTATTTTAGTATTAATAGTTTCCTCACGGTACTGTCAAGTAACGATTCTTTCGGGGACACAGCGAAACCATATACCACGGACTGCTGACACTTCAGGGAATGAAACGCTCGAAAAGGCGTCGTCATGGTCCGACAAGACAGCCGAAAGGACCAGAAGTGGAAATCGTGCTGCTACTGGGGACGGGA
>JACCDP010061445.1_pt1 | contig 11407 bp, 12 predicted proteins | sample 7445841 | NCBI WGS metagenome assembly JACCDP01 (sample SAMN15323441, study PRJNA562643) | freshwater metagenome | isolation source: river surface water | place: USA:Blue River Watershed | collected 2017-08-17
ACTCACTGCAGCATCATTTGAATTATCATTAGCCAAAGCATTTTTAAGGCTCAAATATTGATCTACAATCTCTTTAATTGTAGCAGCAGCTTTAGGGTCAACATTAGTAAATGATACCGCAACTGATTTGATTTCCGACTCACTTGTACTTGTAGCATGTTGAACCGTATCACTACCCATTTTGCTCATATCGTGTTCAGTATTCTTTTCACCATTATTGCAAGCGGAGATAAATAGGGTTGAAACTACAGCTGTTAAGATGATATTCTTTTTCATGATTATTATTTTTATTGATGTTTATGAATTTTGTTATTTTCTTGTTTGTTTTCTTTTAGGGTCATTCCACATTTGGGGCATTTGCCAGCCTTATCATATGATTTATCACCCTCACATTTCATCGGACAGAAATAAGTCTTCATTACTTCCATTTTCATTTTTTCTTTAGGAGACAGGTTAAGGTTCATCCCACATTTAGAGCATTTCCCAGGTTGAGAGCTTATAATTGATGTATGCATTGGACATGTATAAACAGGCTTATTGAGTGTAGAATCTTTGCTACTTACTTTTTCCTGAGAATAGGCTACAAACGAGAAGATGGTTAATGCTACCATCATCAAATTTTTTATTGATTTCATTGAGGTTCTCTTTAAAATTTATGAAAAATAGGGCACAATAAATGCCAATAGCCGGGCACGTGAATACCCAGCTTCAAAAAGAAAAAATATACTAAATCAGGAAAGACCTATTCACTAAGTAAATAGGAACAGGTTTCGCAGGTGGAGAGTTTGATAATGGATATTCTTCAGTCTGAGTTGACAGAAGCACATCCATAATATAATGGTTTAACTGAGGTAGTTCAACAACAAAAGAAAACAAATTAAGTGATAATGATTTTACAGTGTTTTGAGCTTCATCACTCTTGATTAACTTTCTTTCATCTTTACAGCATCCATTGTTGCTTTTATCACTTTTTTTCATTCCACAAAACTCACATTTTGCAGAATCATCTTTTTGGATAGCCATTTTCTTTAACTGACCCATACAATAGTGCATATGCAGCGTGACACCTGTAGATGTGCTGATATACAATAAGGCCAATATGAAAACGGCTATTCTTTTCATATAGTAAAGGTAATTAAAAATTGTATATGATTATTCGTACAAATGTAAATGATATGGACATAGTTCTTATTTTATACAATTTAGGATTGCTAAAAGCTTAATTAGTTTTATATGAATTACATAAAATTTATTTTGTAATAACTACTTGAATGTCAAATGCATAAACTCTGAAATAAGTTCTCTAATCATTTTGTAATACGATTTTTTTTCCTTATAATATTTATAATTAAAACAACTTAAAAATGAGTAAAAAACAATCAATTCCAGGAATTTACATGAAATTAGAGTGGGCTTCAATATTGGAAGAACTCTCAAATGAACAAGTCGGTATCATAACGAAAAATCTTTTTCGACTCGTAGAAGAAAGAGAATTGTTAGAAATGGACATTACGGCCAGACTACTATTCAAAGCAACATTTGGAGAGGTACAAGCGTTTAATATTAAAAGATATAATGAAGTTATTTTAACGAGAAGTGAGAATGGTAAACTTGGTGGTGCACCAAAGGGTAATCAAAACGCTAAAAAGAAATCTGAGGTCGAAGAAAACAACCAAAAACAAGCTAAACAAGCTATAGATATACCTAGACATACAGATAAAGAAAGCATTAAAGAAACAGAAAGCATTAGTTCTATATCTACAAATAATTCTATATATACAAGTAATGATATTAGTAAAGAGAGTAATATTGTTGAGTTGATTTCGAAACAAGTTTCTTCTTCAGGAATTGTTGAGAGTGAAAATAAAAAAAAGAATAATAGTTATTCTTCATCTTCTCTTCCACCCGGAGCTATGACTACTGCTGAATATGAGAGAAGGAAAAATATAATAAAATAACCCTCAACGGCAAAGCCATGTGACGAAGTCATTTTATTTTGCCTCATCCCCCCAAATGCCGCCGCCCCCCCTTCTCCATGATTAATGACACCATGTATTCACATTAAAAACGGTTAGCATATAAAAAAGATGTTGAAAAGGTTATTAACCAATGAACAACAGGATCCACCGAAAAAGTAACACCATAGCAGAAGGGGAATAATTGTGGATATATTTTAAAAACCATTATCCCCCCTGGTGTTAATTTATGGGTTTTGACTGACAAGGCGGGATGTAAGCCCACTCCCCATTACAACTCCTCCCGGCACCAATTCATTGCCAAAGTAGGTTTATTCACAATTTTTTATTTGGCTTTGGAAAAATAATCATTTAGGCCTTAGGAATAGGTTTATTACTGATATCAACTTGTTTAGTTATTTTGTTTAGATATTCTAGAGTTGATTGGATATTTGTGTGACGATTTGCTTTCATCAACTCATCCAATGTCCATCCATTTCTAAATCTCAAAATATTAGAAGTGTGCTTAAATCCATACAAAGTATATCCTTTATCATCCAGATTTAATTTCTTTAAATGCTTCTTTAATCTTTTATAAATCTTACCACTAAAAATAGGTATATCGCCGACAATATTATTTTCATCATTTGAAACCAAGTAATAACTCTTTGGCATAGAAATAATACCCTTATCAGATAACAGTTCAAACAGAGAATCACCAATTATAATCACATCTGGTTTTGAAGTAGTGGTTACCTTCATTACATTCAAAGGAATTTCAATTTGCTTGTTATCCCAGTCAACATTTATTAATTTCAATTTGCAAATTTCACCAGGTCTTAAAAGTGTATAATAAATAAGGCGGCAAAAAAAAGCCACAAATGGATCATTATCATCCAAATAATCCATTACAATTTTCAAGTCTTCTTGTGAGTAAGGGATATTAGTGTCCTTAGGATGATTCTCACTTCTAATATTAAGGTGAGGAATTTCTTTCACAGGATTTACGGTTATGAATGATTGCTCTTTCTGAATACACCAATTAAAAAAGCCTATAAAAACTCTTCGAGCATTCTTTGTTGTTTTGGGTGACCATCTGGTTATTTTGTCTAGAGTTACCCATTTACCATTGATAAACATTTCGTCTTTTGACTCATTGTTAATCTTACCTTGAATATACTTTTCTATATCTTTAGATGTAATGTGGGCTAATTTCTTTCCTGGGAAGGCCTTGCTAAAATGCCTCAATTTACTATTGTAAGATTGCTCAGATTTCTTTCTTGTATATATTCTTTTTTCTTCAAGATACTTTTCTATTGCATCATGAAGTGAAATCTCTTGTTTTAATATTTTTTTTCTAAAAATCTCTGGATTAGTTGGGTCAAATCCAGCTCTTAAGTCATTTTCAATACTCTTGCGTAGAATTTCGAATTGATAAAGTTTTTCTTTTGGATCTTTAATCCTATTGAATCCCTCTTTGACACGGTATTGCTTCCCCTTGAAGGTATAATTAACATACCATGTATTTTTAGCTAAGACATTCTCCAATTTTGCACCTTTGGGTAAAGACTTCGGTTTCTTACCTTTGTAAATGGTTGGTATTGTATAATCCATACATCAAAGTTACACCACTTTAGGTGTTTTAGCACTAAAATAACACTGCAATTTTATTTATAATTGATTATCAATTACTTATTAAGTTGTACGGAGAATCCCTCTCTCTCCGCAAATAAAAAAAGCCCTAAAAACGGGCTTTTTTTTATGTTTTAAGGTCTAAAAAACTTGTTTTTCACCCATAATTGTTAAATACTAAAGGTAAAATAGCACTGTTTTAACACGAATCAATTACACTTATCTGTTTGATTATCAATATATTAACAAATTAAATATTCTATTATTTTTGTGTGTTTTTAAGTGCCCTTGCTATACTCAATTGATTGGCTTTTTCTTCTTGATCTATTTTTTTGGACTTTTTGTGATTGGATGGTGTTGAAATCATTCCTGAAATCACCTCTCTGGCTAGATCCGATGGAGACTTTGCATTTTTTTTCCTGATGTGTTCAATTAAACTGTAAATTTTCTTTGAGGGAGGGCTATCAATTGAATACTTTGTTGAGTATTCAGTTATAATGTTTGAAAGAATTTCTAAAATATGCTCTACGTCATTCAAACCAAAATCATATCCCACATGAACTTTATTATTGTATGTATTGGTTTCTATGCATTTCTTTAGCTTCTTTAAATGCAATATAATATCTGGAAGGTCACTATTCGTGAACTCTACACCATACTTGATTTTAGCAGTATGTCTAAACGACGTTGTATAACTCATTTCGAAATCAGCTACTAATCTGTTAATCATTAAAGAGTCTAGTATTTTTTGTTTGTAAAACTAAAGCTTTTTACAAAGTTGTCATTTTATTTCCATTTGCGGTTAGAAAGCTCTTTTATTAATATACGTGATTTATTAACAGCTACCCTAGTTGATTAACTATAGCTCACAATCAATCCATTTTTTATTAAATTGTGAGTAACTAATATATACAAACCGATAACCCATGAAAATATCTAACAAAGTTACTGAGCAATTGGGTAAGATTATAGCTGGAGACCAAGGATCTGCACCATATTTAAGTGGGCCAAGATTAGTTGATTTCTATAATAGTTGTGGTTTTGATGATATGTATGGAGAAGGATTTCCATCAAGATGGATATACTCAACCCAAAAAATTGAGGAGAGCAATGGTAAAGACAGGCTTAAGACTATTCTTGAAGAATTTGTAGATCCAAGAAGATATGGTGGAGACGAAGATATTATAGAGGCTATTGTAGCCAGCATCAACCAACTAATAAAGTATGATGGTTATGCTTTAATTAAAAAAGGTTTTAATTATAAAATTTCCTTACTACAAGGAAGTGATATTGATCCAGAAGCAGTATTGAAAATTGGACATGAATATGTTAGTGAGCAAATTAAAAAAAGTCAAGAAAAAATTACTTTGAATGACTTCAGCGGAGCTATAACAAATGCAAGATCATTAACTGAAGCAGTTCTGATTTATGTTATTGAGACTGTAGAAAAAATTGAAGTAAAGAATGATGGAAAAATTACCAATCTCTGGTCGAGGGCGAAGAAATCTCTAAAGCTTGATTTAGATAAAGCTGAATTGCCAGAATATGTTTTTCAAATCTTAACTGGTTTAGATTCTATTATAACTGGTTTAGCCGGTCTTAGTAACAATGCTGGTGATAGGCATGCAAATAAGTTTAATACAAGGAAACACCATGCGAAAGTTGCTGTTAATTCTGCAATGACTTTGTGTGATTTCGTAATTGACATAATGAACTTAAAAATCAAATAGTTTCATACGGCTTTTGTTTAGATAACGCTGGTAGACTCAAGTTCTTTACAGACAGTATATTTTTCAATTGAGTATCAAGGTGTAACCGCTGTTTCAGTAAAGCGTAGAAACGCGGTTCATCTTCAGGCGATATTTTTGCTGCAGCTATGAACTCTCTTTTTGATATCTGAAATAGCAAGTCATTTCTATCAAGCTTTTTCATGCAGCCACATTGATACCTGTGTTGGTGAACCTGAAATTATTACCCTTTGTACCTCCTGAGCATCGATATTAATTCTACCCATTTTTCTAGCCGCTAGGGATAGCTCATATTGACTCAGGTTATGCTGAGCTTCATTATAATAGTCTCCGAGGTCTATCTCAATGATGTTCTCTTCCATATTCATTCTTTTATTAGTTATTTTATTGTATACTTTTCAAAAAGGTCATATAATGATTGTCGAATCAAATCAGATCGCGTTCGTCTACTTTTTGTTTCTAATTCCTTTAATCTAGATAGCTCCAAGCTATCCACTCTTACTACTATCGTGGTGGCTTTTAGTTGCTTTTTGTATTTTTTGTTGTAATGTAATTGTAAATCGCTCATATTAACTTTGTATGTATAATATAAATACCCAATAAAATGAAAAAGGCACAGCAAATAGCCATTTTAAATTCTCGACGTCAACGTTTAGAAGAAAATGCTCAAAATATGAGAGAAGAATTTGAAAGACTTTCCAGACGTCTTGAACATCTAAAAGCTACTATTCAATCTGTTGAAAATGAAGCCTATGCCATTCAATCTATGATTGTGGATGTTATAGATTTTAATAAAATAGAAGTAAAACTGAGAGTTTGTGAGGAATTTACCGAAGTAAGAATGAAACGGTTATTATTGGAGATTCATGTGGATGGCATTAATGAACCTATTTTTAAGTTTCTTAGCTTGTATGAAAGCGAATTATTGAAAGGAATTAAAAACACCGCTGATAAAATGGTTTTCGAATCCAAAGTAAAGCGTTTTGCTGCTGATTACCTTAAAGTTCATCTAAAACTAAACGAACGAGGTGGTTATGAATTAAGCCAATCTACCACCATTGATGACTATTTAAATGACCTGACAGTCGATTCAAGAATCAATCGCCAAAGAATTATGATAAATCGTTAATATCATTAATTGGTAACAAATCATTATGTATTATTAATGTCTTAACAAGAATACCAAAAAACCGGTATATTGATGTCAAAAAAAGAGTTTTTTAAATCTATTCAAAAAAGTGGATTTTAAGATTATTTACGATATAAATTGTACCTTATTTTACCTTAACCACTTTGAGCTAATAAAAAAAAGTACAAATCCACTAATAACGGTTGCAACACCTAAAATTGAGAATATTCTAAGTAACAGATTGCCAAAGTTATCTCTACTCTCATAATCCATAGTATGAGTCATCCACAATAAATCGAATAATCGCCATTTATCATTACGGAATTTCTGTACTGTCCCAAGTTCACTAGCCACATAAACCGTTGTGTTTGTTGGATGCTCAAAACTTACTGCATAAGCTGGTAAAACACCTTCTCTATACTCGTGGTGTTTGTTCGTTTCAGTTAAATATTCTACCGATTTAAGCTTTGGAGCACCGCTGAATCTTGAAATAGCAACAGCAATAGCTTCATCTTTCGTCAGTGGGCTTCTAATTACACCTGTTTCGGCATTTGCTAAATGATTCATAGACTTTAAATCATGCTGATGCATATTATGAGATTCGAGCGCACTTATACAACGAATTTGGTAAAAAGGTTTACCAAGTATCTCAATCAATTGGATAGAAACAACTGAATCAATCCGATGTATTTTTCTAATTGACCCTAATATATCAGATGGACTAACCAGAGTAATATTTGAAGATAATAATGGTACATTTCTCTTCTGTAAATCTCCATGAACTTCATCTATATTGCTCCAGCTAAAGTATAGACCTCCAGCTGTCCATAATAAAAACTGGATACCTAGAAATATACCTAACCATCGATGTGTTTTTCTAATGTAGTAATGTTTGCTTTTAGCCATAAATCATCATTTAACTTTAAGAAGACTAGCATTAAATGCAACAACCACCGTACTCACTGTCATCAATACTGCTCCTGCTGCTGGGCTTAATAATATACCTGATTTATACATAACACCCGCAGCCCGTGACTGCCAGCAGGCGAGCCAAATTATGGGCAGCCGGTGGACTGACAAGCGACTGAAATGAATGGAGCGAGGATTGCCCAGGAATGCATGGCCTTTAAAAATCAATTATTTTATGCATTACGGGCAACCGCAGTGGAATGAATGAAGTGGCTTGGCAGGACAAAGTAGGCTGCCATGAGTGAAAGCGCTGCAACTGCAAAAAGCATGACAGGCTTGCGAAGCAACCCGAAGGGCAGTTATAGTTTTTGCTTTGGCCTTTAAAAACAAATACATCTAAGCAAATACTATAATGGCCTGGAGTGTCTTTTTGCTTGCAGTGCTGTAACGAATACCTTATAACCTGCGTTGGGTTTGTGGGTGGGCCTGTATTTCAACGGGACAACTTCAGTATCTTGAACGCTCCTCTGCCCACGATGATGAATACACAAATTCCAACTACAAGATCAGGGATTTTTGAACTGGTAAAATACACAAGTACACCTGCAAGTATCACCCCGATATTTATAATTACATCATTCGAGGTAAATATCATGCTGGCCTGCATGTGTGCATCTTCGCTTTTTGATCTCTGCAAAAGATACAGGCTTATGGCATTACCGGTAAGGGCTAACAGGGAAATAATAATCATCATCTGAAAGCCTGGCACTTCACCAAATCCTAAAAACCTTCTTATTACTTCAATCAATCCCAATACAGCAAGGAACAACTGGAAGTAACCGCTGATCTTCGCAATTCTCTTTTTTCTAAGCACGGTACTACCTACTGCGAATAAGGCCAATGCATACACAAGGCTATCGGCCAGCATATCCAAACTATCTGCCACAAGGCCCATTGAATTAGCGATAAACCCGGTGATTATCTCCAATGCGAAAAAGAAAAAATTGATGCCCAACACCTGCCAAAGCAGTTTTCTTTGGTCGGGATCATCAGATGGTAAAATAATTTCTTCCGTTTCTTCTGATGATACCAGGCTGCTATTGAGGTTAAGGCTGTCAATGGCTGCGGTAATCGGTTCTTCTTTTTCGGTATGCATTACTTCAAGTTTTCTTTCTGCTATATCGAAGTTCATTTGCTTTACCTGTTCTATATTGGCCAACTTCATGCGTATGAGTTGTTCTTCGCTGGCGCAATCCATTTTTGTGATCTTATAGGTGCTTTTTTTCATCGTGATTACAATTTAAGTTTTATACCTGCATTTACTATAAAGCCGTCCAGGGGAGCGTATATGTCTTTGAAAACAGGATTGGTAATGGTGCCTGTGTATATACTGCCGAAACGTGTCTGCCGGGTATCAGTGAGGTTCTCGAAGTTGGCATAGATGGAGAATTTCTCCCAGAGCTTTTCAACCATTGCGCCTAAAATCCAATAATCCCTTCCGGTAGTTCCATCGCTCAACCTTTGTGGACTGAAATAGTATGCCTCCAAACCTACTTTCCATTTGTCCTCTACCTCGTACATCAGTATTGTATTGATGCGGTGCTTTGCAGTAAGTGGATTTTGAACTTCGCTGGTGCCCTGGCGAATGATGGCATCCGTAAAGGTGTAGCCTAAGAACAGCTTAAAATCTTCGTAGCCTAATTTGATATTGGTTTCGGTTCCTTTGGTATCAATATGTCCGCTGATGTTTACAAACTGGTATGTGCCGTTTGCCAGCGATGTTAATATAAGTGGATTATCGAGGTAGGTGTAAAAGAATAGCTGATTGATGCTGAATGTAACTTTTTCTCCTAAAACCGTCCGGTAATTCAGATCAAAGTTTGCCCCGTAGCTACTTTCCAGTTTGTTTGTGCTGCTGCTGATAGGTAATACATTCCTATACTGTATTCTTTCGCTTTCTTCGGTGAATATGGTAGGCGCTTTATAGCCCAATCCTCCACCCAGCCGGGACGAAAGTTTATCAGTGATCTTGAACAATGCAGAAACTCTCGGCAGAAAGGCAAAGCCGTAATCAATTACGTAATCACCTCTAACACCTGTTTCAATGCTTAACCATTCTGTTGCCTTTGTGGTGTTCTGCACAAATGCACCGATGGTCACCTGGTTGTAGTTGCGCAAGGGAAAAGTATCTATTTGCTTTTCGGTGAACTGGTCTGTCCAAAGGTTTGCGCCTGTTATCCATTCCGATTTTTTGCCCCTGTAAGCGTAGTTTATCTCTGAAAAAGTGCTGTGCTGCAAACCATCGAAAGTATATCCGGGAATATTGATGATGCGATGAAAATTGTTGTAGCTGTTGCGGATGGCTAACTGGCTTTTTTCATTGAAGTTGTGTTGTAAGTTAAATTGTGTGCTGATACGCTGTGTATTGTTCTTTTCAAAATAGCTGTGTATGCTGTCGCCTTCGCCTTTGATGTAATGCATATCTCCACCAATACGGTTTTCAAAGGCGGTGTTTACCCCTATATCCATTTTTGTTTTATCGCTGAAATACACGAAAAGTTTGGGATTGACATTGTAACGCTCAAATTTGGGAATAGCTGTGAGGTTATTGTTGGCCGGGTCGTAAGCGGTGTTGCTGTTGCGTGATACAAATACCGTTACGCCTACTTTCTTAAAACGCTGCCCGTAAAACCCGTTCAGGTCAAGCCCTAATGCTGATGTACCGTTGATATGGAAGCGCAGCTCTCTTTTCTCGGTAGGTGTTTTGGAAATGAGGTTGACCAGGCCAGCTATTGCACCCCCACCATACAAAGTAGATGCAGAGCCTTTGATGATCTCTACCTGCTTTAAATCGAGTGGCGGGGTTTGCAGTAAGCCCAGGCCGCTTGATGCGCCTGAATACAATGGGAAACCGTCTTTGAGTATCTGCGTATAACGGCCATCCAACCCCTGTATGCGGATAGATGAATTTGCCGAAGTGGCCGAAGTTTGCTGTGTTTGAATACCGGTACTTTCGTTCAGCAACATGCGTATATCACCGGGTTTCATATTGCCTTTTTCTTCCAGTTCTTCACCTGCAATAAATTCTACTCTTGTGGGAATGTTCTGAATGGTTCTTGTGCTCCGGGTTGATGAGATCACCACTTCTCCCATTTCTTCTGCTTCGTTTTCCAACAATATTTCCAGCGTATCACTTACTGCAAGGGGAAAGGCAAGGGTGTCCGTTCTTTCCTCGTAACCAATGAATGAGAATTTGATGACCTGTTTCCCGTCAGGAATGTTTTTGATATGCAGGAACCCATTTACATCGGCCGAAGCTCCGTTTGTAGTGCCAACAATTACTGCTGTGGCTCCTGTTAATGGTTCTTTGGTCTGCTGATCTTTTATGTATGCTTTAAAACTGTTCTGTGCCTGTGCTATGCCTGTAATGAGCATAGCCGCAAATGGCAAAATATATTTTGTCATTTTTCAAATGCTTAATGTTCTACCTGAATGAATGAATACCGGACTGAAAAGCCCTGAAAGCTGGTAAGGGAATTACCAGCAAAGTGCATTAAGCTATCTTAGGCGGCTGCCACACTTTGCCATAGAACCCGGCAGAGAAATTCTTTTGATAGGGAATAAGTTTTGATAAGCCCGGAGCAAGTATAACAGGCTTGATAAACTGGTAAGACGATGCAAAGGTAAATCCTACGCAGGTGCCACATGAATAGAAAGGGGAACAGTTACTGCCGCAATCATCATCCTGCTGCTGTGAGTTTGTACCAGATTGTTTTTCGGTGCAGTATTTTTCAGAGGCTTCATGCCCAACATTACAGCATGGCATGGTTGACAATACCAGAACAAAAATGGACAATATGAAAGCAATTAAACGCACCATGCAAAGATAGTATTTTTAGTTAGAGGAACCACAGATTTTCCACTCACTGCAGCATCATTTGAATTATCATTAGCCAAAGCATTTTTAAGGCTCAAATATTGATCTACAATCTCTTTAATTGTAGCAGCAGCTTTAGGGTCAACATTAGTAAATG
>JACCDP010648238.1_pt1 | contig 11407 bp, 11 predicted proteins | sample 7445841 | NCBI WGS metagenome assembly JACCDP01 (sample SAMN15323441, study PRJNA562643) | freshwater metagenome | isolation source: river surface water | place: USA:Blue River Watershed | collected 2017-08-17
GCAAAGGTTTTGGTGTCGTACTTTTTTAAGGCCGATATCAGAACCTTGTTTGGCTTGGTAGCTCAGTTGGTACGAGCGAACGACTGAAAATCGTTAGGTCGCCGGTTCGATCCCGGCCCAAGCCACAATCGCTTAATTTATGATTGCAGACAATAGACTCAGTCACGTGAAGTACCTTCCAGTCATCAAGTTGCTTGTAGAACGTGAGTTAACCCTTCGATATAAGCGATCAGTTATCGGAATTGGTTGGACTTTACTCAATCCAATGCTGACAAGTTTTGTCTTGTGGGTGGTTTTCAGTTTTGTATTTGGTTCAAAATTACCTGGAGATCAGCAATACGCGCCATATTTATTTGCAGGTATTCTCCTAAATAACTTCTTCAGCCAAGGCATGTTGGCTTCAGCTGAATCGATTGCAAGCAATGGAGCGATCTTTACAAAAATATATATACCGCCACAGGTATTTGCAGTCTCTTCCGCTTTTGCAAGTTTTATTAATTTCCTAATCGGGTTGATTCCATTAACTATCGTAGTTTACATTTCTGGAACAAATCTAAGTTGGACCTTTCCTCTAACTCTTTCAATTGCATTCTTAATGATTTTGCTAGTTAGCGGACTTGGCCTGATTCTTTCAATTACCTTTATACGTTTCGATGACACAAGAAATGTTGTAAATGTCTCCCTACTTATGTTGCTTTACCTGACACCAGTTTTCTATCCTTTATCGGCTTTGAGCCCGAGATTACAACAAATTATCCGGTTCAATCCTATGACTAGCTTTTTAGACTGTTTTCGATGGGCTTTTTCTAGCAACGAAACTGCTACATGGGGAGATTGGCTTTACATTGGCATCGTGAGCGTGAGTGTTTTTTATCTAGGCATTTATGTTTTCAAGAAATATTGGGCCAGAACGGTAACCATGCTATGAAACATGTGATTGAACTTAACTCTGTTGATTTAACTTACCGCGTTCTGGTCAATCGGACTGGCTCTTTAAAGGAATTAATTAGAGACACCATAAAAGGACGTGTTCGGATACGTGAATTCACCGCACTTCAAAAGGTTTCTTTCACAGTGGCACCGGGTGAGGTGTTGGCGGTTTTAGGTAAGAATGGTGCCGGAAAGTCCACCCTCTTAAAAGTTCTTGCTCGAGTCTTACCTCCGACATCTGGAACTGTGTCTGTAAGTGGAAATATCGCCCCAATGATTGAACTTGGTGCGGGATTTCATCCTGAAATGACAGGTGCTGAAAATGTGAAGTTTTATTCAGCTCTACTGGGTCGCGATCTTAAAGAAGTTGAAACCCGAGTTTCTGCAATAGGCGAGTGGGCTGGTGTCTCGGACCACATGGACCTGCCACTACGTACTTTTTCTAGTGGAATGGTTGCACGACTTGCATTTGCCGTGGCTACGGATCAAAGCGCTGAAGTCTTGTTAATTGATGAAGTGCTGAGCGTGGGAGACGTTGAATTCCAAGTTAAATCTGCGGAACGTATGCGCCAACTTATCTCTGGAGGAGCAGCGGTTGTGCTTGTTTCTCATGATTTAAGTGCAGTTCGTAGACTTGCGACAAAGGCTATCTGGATAGAAGCAGGTAGAGTTATGGAATATGGTGAGGTTGAGAAAGTAACAGATTCCTACGAAAAGTCATTCTTAAACTAAGAGTTAAAATAAGATATTACATTTGGAAGATTGGTGTGTCTTCCTGTGCAGTCCAAGATTCTAACTTTGCTTGGAATTTCGATAAGCTGAGAATTAGTAGATGAAGTTAAAGCAATTGCTAAATCAATATCTTGCCCTGAATATTTCTCCGCTGTTTCCCAACTAGTGACCGCATTATCGGACCAATAAACTTTGAAGCCCGCTTGAATCAAACCTTTAGCAATCGGAAGTGCAGGAGTCTCTCTAGTATCTGAAATTCCATCTTTATAGGCCACTCCAACAAGCAAAACACTCGACTTAGAACCATGTCCTAAAATTCCATTAATTCGATCAATTACTTTTTCTGGAACAGCAAGATTTACTTCGACCGCTGAATTCAGGACGGGTAACTGGATATCCATGCTCTTCGCGGAGTCCAACAAGTAATGTGGATCTACTGGAATGCAGTGCCCACCGACTCCAGGGCCGGGAGTAAACTTCATAAATCCAAAGGGCTTTGTCGCAGCAGCGTTTATGACTTCAATTAAATCTACTCCCAGAGCAGAGGCATACGGTGTTAATTCGTTGACAAATGAGATATTAACTAATCGAAATGCATTTTCAATTAATTTTGAAAACTCTGCCGCTTCTGGTGATGAAACAAGGGTAACTTCAGGACCCATACTCCGATAGAAATCAGCGACTCTACTTACTTGTTCAAAATCATCGCCTCCAAGAACTCGCGGCGTATTGGAATGATTATATTCAACATTCTTTGGATCAACACGTTCTGGGGCTGCAACATATCCCGCAACATCACCTAAATCTCCACGTGCACTCCTAATTTCTTTTTGAATCACGGAGCGAAGTGTCCCTGGATATGAAGTGGACTCGTTTACAACAACACAAGTTGGCTTCAAATTTGTTGAAATGAACCTAGCCGCGGATTCGACAAAGGATAAATCTGGTTTGTGATCAGTTGTAATTGGTGTGGGTACACAGATTATGCAAATATCAACATCGGATAGTGCCTCAACATTATCTACTGGGAGAAATCGCCCTTGTGAAATGCTTTCCGCCAAACGTGAATCTGAAACATCATCGATATGACTCTTACCATTGTTCAAGTTTTCAATTAATCGAGCGTTCTTGTCAAAACCAACTACATTCCATCCGCATTCGACAGCAGTTAAAGCTAAAGGTAATCCGACATAGCCCAAGCCGATTACGCCGACCGTCTTATCCATACTCGAATCTTAGCCCAAGAACCTATAGCCATCGTTTAGCCCAATTACCTAACATATATAGGCTCCAAATCTCTGTCTCAGACTTTTCGCCAGCATTAAATGAATCTAACCTTTGTTTCACAACATTCATATCTAGCAAGTTACTCAAGTTAGAATTTGACTTTGAAAGCGTCGAATTCAAATGACCATTCAACTGCCCTCTTAGCCACTCATCACGAGGAATTCCAAAGCCGCGCTTTGGCCGGTCGACAATATTCTTTGGTAATTTTTGTCGAGCTAGTTGTTTGAGTAGATACTTCGGATCTGTGGGTTTTACGCGTAGTTCATCTCGCAATGAGAGTCCAAAGGAAAACACTCCACTATCGAGAAAGGGTGATCGGACCTCTAGGCCGAATGCCATGGATGCCATATCAACCTTGGGTAACAAATCTCCTGGTAAATAGCTCGTTACATCCCAAAGGTTTGCTGAAAACTCTAACCCTCTGTTCGCAACTAAGGAGTTTTTCAAGTTAGAACCAAACCATTTATGCAGTTCTCTATTTGACTTACCGTCCATTAGAAGATCGATTTCTGATTGAGGTATCCAACTCATCATGCTTTGATACAAGGCGACGGGATCTGGATTCTCGTTAAGAATCCCCTTAGCTCTAATCAATCGCTTTGGCAGAAGATTTGAATTAGGTAAAACTTTAAGTAGCTTTAATAAGTTACTTATTTGTTTGCCTTTAATGCCAGAACCATGCGCCAAACTCACTAATCGATAGCGCTCATAACCACCAAAAGCCTCATCTCCACCATCTCCACCAAGTACAACTACTTTCTCTTTACTCGTAAATTCGCTCAATAGGTAAGTTGCCACAAAACTTGAATCAGCAAAAGGTTCATCTAATTGATCAACTATCCCTGACATAACATCTAAAACACCCTTATCGATGGTCAGAGGGTGGTGGTTAGTATTTAAGTGCTTTGAAACATCAAGTGAGTACTCAGACTCATCAAACTCTTTACTCTTAAACCCAGCTGAAAAGGTATCAATGGGTGAATCTTGAAGTTCTGACATATAATACGTCACTAAAGACGAGTCAACACCACCAGATAGCCAAGCACCAACACCACGATCAGAATTCATTCGCAGACTGACTGATTCAAGCATTAAAGTATCAAGCTCTGCAACCAAATCGCTTTCTGATTTTTTCCCAATCTCGGCGGTTGGGGGTTCCCAATATCGAGTCATCCTAAAATTCTTATCTCGCCATACAAGGTAATGAGCTGGAGGAAGTTTCTTAATGTCCTTGAATGCAGACATAGGGGACGGAACATATCCAAAATTCAACATTAGTTGGATCGATTCCATGTCTGGATTTCTAGATACATCTGGATGTGAAAGCAATGCTTTTATCTCTGAAGAAAAAACTATTCCGCCATTAGGCAAGTGCGCAAATGAAAGCGGTTTTTCTCCAAACTTGTCTCGCGCTATAAAGAGAGTTTTATCAACAGAATCCCAAACAGCAAAAGCAAACATCCCTTCAAGATGATCAACAATTTTTTCCCTGAATTGGATGTATCCATGAAGAATTACCTCAGTATCACTAGCTGAACGAAACTTATGTCCAAGCTTTTCAAGCTCCCTGCGCAAGTTTCTAAAATTATAGATCTGCCCATTAAAAACAAGTGAGTACCGTTTATCTAATGAAATAAATGGCTGGACTCCACCTTCGACATCAACAATTGCAAGACGCGTCATTCCTAAGCTGATCTCATCAATTTGAACCCAGCCACTGTCATCGGGGCCTCTATGGGTTAACGATAACGTCGAGTGGGAAATCCAGTCCCTTGATTCATGAGGCGCGCAAGCCGAACCCACAATTCCACACATAATTAGTTTTCATCTCCCAGAAATAATTTAATCATCAGAAACCAATAATGGGTAAGCCTCGATCTCTTCTCTCATGCTGCCTAGCCACTCCTTAGTCAGGAGCATTCCCTGGCTCAAAGTTGTAGGTTTAACTTCAGGAAAAAGTTCTCGCAATCTGTGAGAGCCATTGTCAGAATTACGGATATCGCCAGGCCGTGTCTCACTGTGGATTAGAGAGATGTTAGGTAGCAATTCTCGAATTTCATTAATCACATCAAGCAAAGACACGGGATTTCCAAAAGCTAAATTAGTAACTCCATCAAAATATTTATCCTCTGAAACACAAGTGCCTAGAACCTGGACAACATCATCAATATAAGTGAAATCTCGACTAGTTTTCCCATCCCCAAAAACTTTTAATTCTTCTCCACGGATTGCAGCCCATATCCACTTTGGAATTACGGCTGAATACTGATGTTCCGGCCGTTGCCCGGGTCCATAAACATTAAACAACCGAAAGACGCCCGTTTGTATCCCGAAGGAGCGGGCAAAAGATACAACCGTTGCCTCTCCACTCAGCTTAGATGCCGCATATGGGCTTAATGGTGAAAGCCATTCATTTTCAATTTTTTTATCTCTTGTATTCGCGCCGTAAACGCTCGACGAAGAACTGAAGATCACAGGGATTGACTTCAGGCGCGCCACTTCGCAAATATTTAAGGTTCCCTCAACGTTAACGGCGAAAGTGGCTCTGGGGTTTCTCAAAGATCGGGGAACTGAGCCACGGGCTGCTAAATGGATAATTGCATCAACCTGGGCTGCCGCCTTTTCGACGAGTGATTGTGCCGTGATCGAACCCTCAAACACATCCACATCTAGTCCAGATAAATTCGATGCTAATCCTGTTGTGAAATCGTCAAGTACTGCCACTGAATGTCCTTGACCAATCAAACTTCTGGTCAGGTTTGAACCTATGAAGCCAGCCCCTCCAGTAATCAAGATTCTTTTCAATCGTTTCACCCCTCCATAGTAACAATTCATCTACCTGATATCTCTTTTTCACTTATGATTTCGTGGTCATGAAAATACTAATCTCAATCGGAACTCTAGGTCTGGGTGGTGCCGAAAAACAAGCAGTTTGGCTGGCTAATAGTCTTTCTGACTTGCATGAGGTTACTTTGCTCACTTACCAAGGAGGGGTGCGAGAAAAAGACTTAAGTCCCAAAGTCAACTGGAGGACTATTTATGAAATCCGGGATAAAGAAAAAAATGAAGAAATTGATTCGCAGGGACTAATAATTGAGGAACAAGCATTACCTCAATCATTAATAAAAGTGGGGTCAAACGCCTTTTATGAATTTGGTACTCGTGAAAGTGAATCAGTTACATCAATTTTCAGGTTAAGGCTCTTAGAAGAGAAAGTAAAGACTTCCTTAAAGAATTTCCCTTTAACTTTCAAGTTGCTTAGATATCTCTACATTAAAAGCATGCCAATTATTCAATTTTCAAGATTAATCTTGCGCTTGCGTTTTAAGTCATTTCGAGAGTGCAGATCAAGTTTATCGTGGAAAAACTTTAGTAAAAGATCTATCACACTCGTATTTAAATTAATAGCGGCTTTAATGACAAGGTTCTTGCGGTTAGTAGGAAAACCTCTACTTTATCTGACCTTGCCAAAGCTGCGACAAAATATTAAGAATCATAGTTTTGTGTTTAGAAAAGCACGGAAAACACTAAAAGGGGTAGAGCCTGATTTAGTAATAACTTTTCTTTTTCACGATACAGTAAATATTGGATTGGCTGCAATAACTCAGATTCATCGACCCAAACTAATTGTTGGTCGTCGATCTCCAATTGGATATGGAGACGACTCTCGAAACTGGTTCTATAAATTAATTCTAAGGTATGTATACAAATTCGCCTATTTAGCAGTCAGCAATTCTGAATCAAATTTTGAAAGTGCTATCCATGATGGACTAGCTCCAAGTAAAATAGTTTACATCAACAATTTTGTGAATTACCAAGATTCGCAATTACAATTAAACGATTCCCCTGTAGTTAGCCTGATCTGTATCGCGAATTTTTTTGAATACAAGAATCACCGAAATTTAATTCGAGCACTCGCTATGATTAATGAGAATAGAAATTTTGAGGTCACTCTTGTTGGTGAAGGTCCAACAAGAGAGGAAATGATCTTGTTGACTTCAGAACTAAAGTTGAATGCCTTTTTTTATACGCACGACGACCAAAAGAAAGTGGGATCATTTAAGGCCGACTTTTTGCTACTTCCAAGTTTCTTTGAGGGAAGTAGTAATGCTTTACTTGAGGGCTTAGCCAAAGGAATTCCTGCAATAGTTACTAATGTTGGTCTAGTACCAACACTTAAAAAAATGGGTGCACCTCTAGTGGTCAGCAAAGGCACTGATGCCAAATCACTTCACTCTGCTTTGCTAGATGGCCTTGCTTCACAATCTAAATTAAGATGTGATGCAGAAAACTTCAAAATGAAAGTTGAAAATGAATTTAGCGAAAAAAAGATCCTGTCGGATTGGTTAGAAGTAGTCGAAGGCGATTAAGAGGTTTTTTGGAATAAAAACTCTGTGCATGCTTCGCCTTTTTTGATATTTCTCAGTTCAAAACCAAGTTTGCTGACAAAATTCACAACTTCATCATCTAACACAAATTCCATAGGCCAACCACCAAGCCAGTCGCGAACATCCGTCATTAATTCCATACCGCGAGTTCGACCTGTTTCCTGCTTAAAAAATCCGATAAAGCGGCGTGCAATAGACCCACCATAATAATATTTAAATAGATAACTTTGCTCCATCAAAACTTTTCCAAAGTAAGAAGATTGCACGTATCTCTCTTTGGTAGCTAACCAATAATCTGCGTTTGGTTGAACATCAAGTGAGTACAAAGCAAGATATATTTGCCCTTCAGAGGCTACTAAGGTGCATGTGTTCTCTATAGCTTTCCATACGGAGCCAGTGTGATGGAGTACCCCCCATGAATAAACGAAGTCAAACTTGCCCAAACTGGAGACAAAATCTAAATCTAAAACAGACCCTTGTTTGATTATCCAATTGGATGGTGAGCCAGCTATATTTTTTAATTTAGTTGTTGCATCAACAGCTTTAGGATCAAAGTCAAAAGATACAATTTCATTCGCTCCCATTTGGTGTGCTGCTAGGGAGTGCAAACCGCTTCCACACCCAACATCAATAAAGGTTTTACTCTTCAAGGCTTGCATTGATGTGAATTGTTTGAATACGTTTATTGATCCGTGAAGTCTTTCCGGGTTGAAATGAGAGTCAACAAATTTTGCCCAATTTTTGCCAAAAGTGAAACGCTTCTCGAGGGGCATTTCTGAGTTGATTTTTTTCACATCTTCCATGATCCTATTTATAGGGCATAATGAACCTGTGCACAACAACCAAAACTCGCTCATTGTGGTTTCGACTGGTCGTGCCAATTGAAAATTCTTGTAACAGGCGGAGCCGGTTTCGTAGGTTCGCATCTCATTCCGGAGCTTCAAATCCTTGGCCATGAGGTAACTGTCTTAGATAATTTCTCAACAAGCTCAAGGAATTTGAACACTCCAGGAACAGGTTTTGCGGAGTTTGTGGATGGTTCGATAATAGATGAACCGCTAACGTCTTCCCTAATCAAAGATGCAGATCAAGTCGTACATCTGGCCGCAGCTGTTGGAGTTGCGAATATCATGGAGTCACCTTTGCGTGGATTGCAAACTAATGTGATTGGTTCAGAGATAGTCATACGGAATTGTGCCAAGTACGCTAAACCCATTTTGCTTACTTCCACAAGTGAAATTTATGGCAAGAACGATTACGGTCCGTTAGATGAATACGCAGATCGCGTGATTGGTGTTCCTCAAATCGCAAGATGGTCTTATAGCGACTCAAAAGCTATTGAGGAAGCATTCGCGCTTGCATATTCCCGCGAACATGGTCTTGAAGTAAAAATCGCCCGCCTATTCAATACGGTTGGTCCAGGGCAAAAGAGTGAATTTGGGATGGTTCTACCAAATTTTGTAAAGTCCGCCCTTTCAAATGATGCATTGAAGGTTCATGGTGATGGATCTCAAAAACGTTGTTTTATGCATGTCCAGGATGCGATTCGCGGAATCATTGCAATGCTATCAATTCCTATTTCAGGGTCTACTGTCTTCAACTTGGGGAATCCCGAAGAGGTTTCCATTCTCAATCTGGCAAACATCGTCATCGAAAGAAGCAAGTCTAAATCGAAGATTGAATTTACTAATTATGATCAGGTTTTTGGAGAAAATTTCGAAGATATGAAGAGTAGAGTTCCAAACATTCATAAGGCGAAAAGTGAGTTACTCTGGAACCCAACGAAGAGTCTAGTTGAAATCATTGATGATTCAATTCGATATGAATTGAATTTAATGAAGTTAAACATTGAATGAAAATTCTTAGAGTAGTCACTCGATTGAACGTTGGTGGACCTAGTCGCCAAATACAAGAACTTATTAATGAGATTCCTAGCGATAGGGCTGAACAAATATTATTTATAGGAAATTGCTCAGAGGGCGAAAAAGAATACAGCCTAGACAATCGACAAGAAATTCGGATTATTAAATCAAAATATCTTCATAGAAAAGTCAGCTTGTTGGAGGATCTTAAGACATTTTTTCACCTTAGAAGTTGTATTGTGCGTCTGGCCCCCGACATCATTCACACTCATATGTCGAAAGCTTGGGTACTGTCAGTTGCTGCTTGTTTAACTCTTCGAAGGCCACCAATTCTGGTCCATACCTTTCATGGGCACACATTTCATTCCTACTTCAAAGGGATCAAGGGCAAACTCAACAAACTTGCTCAATTCTTTTGTGCGACCAAAACAAATTTATTGATTGCAGTTGATGAAAAGATTAAAATTGAAGTTTTAAGGGAAGGGGTAGGCAATCCAAAAAGTTTTATCACGATTGAACCCGGATTTAAACCACCAAAAAGTTATTCGCAGGAATTTGCTAGGAGCGCATTAGACCTAGAACACAATAAATTTCTCATTGGCTATATAGGCAGGCTAGAACCGATAAAGCGCACTGACCTGCTTCTGGACATTTTTTCTAAACTTTCGGTCATGTCTCCTGAGATTTCTTTTGCAATTGCCGGGGGCGGGAGTCTTGAGGCAATGGTCATTAGGGCTGAAGAAGATTTACCTCTTAAATTCTTAGGTTGGATAAGCGACGTAGGGATGTTCTATTCGGCAATGGATCTAATGATTTTAACCAGCGATAACGAAGGAACCCCGCTAACAGTCATTGAGGCTGGGATGCTCGGAATTCCTACGATGTCGCGTCCGGTGGGGGGGATAGCCAATATGATACGAGACAATGAAACAGGATTTTTGGTTGATGGTGACATTCTGAGTTTTACTTCGTCCATCCGGCTAATTCTTGATTCCCCCGAGAAGATTAAGGTTGTTTCCCTTAATTGCAAGTCCTTCTTTAGGGATAATTATCAGAGCTTCACATTCGTGACCAAACATTTAGACATGTACCACGAATTAATGAATGTGACACGTTAATCTTCTCTTTGTCAGAACAGGAAATGGTACATTCATAGAGAGCAATAGGAACAAAATGCTCGAAGCAAGGTTTCAAAGGAGAATTCTCTTATGTTTGATAATGGGATTTCTCCTCACTAGTCTTGTGCTAATCCGTTTAGGGTTTAGAGCTTTTTTACCTGTAATCAGTTTCAGGGGCATACCCTTCACAGTGTCTTTTTTGCAGTTAATACTCATTGGAATTTTGACATCATTCTTATTGCATGTTTCCCTTGATAGAATTATTCTCACAAGAAATTTGATGATCGCCAAATCATCAAATGAAGTGCTGGAAATGTGTCGATCTAATATAAAGATAAGACTAGTCATTTAGAATGTCTCTTGAAATAAAAACATCTTCGGATGTCAATATGCTTTGCGGAAAGCTTAATCCAATCGTACAACACCAATTGGTGTCCTTAATTGCACCGCAACGATTCCATACTCACCGTCATTTGTTGATGGATCAACAAACTCGACGTCTGCGCCGTTTAATCCACCAAGGATCTCTGTCTTAAACCAAGAGTCTGAAAGATGATCTGTATCCGCAATCGTAATCTTCTCGATGGCAGCAACTGCTTTTCCATCTTGTGATGGGTGATCAGCGGTTAACCATTGAATAAAGAATGGAAGTTCACGAGAGTCGGTGATTTCATTAACTCCGATTTGCTTCCACTTTAAATCGCTTCCATCTGGACGTGTGCGGTGACCTTCGATTGCACTGCGTCCGAACTTCTCTTCAACCTTTGAAATATCCTCAGTTGCAAAGACCCAAGTAAGCCAGCCTCCGCCTTCTTGTGCCTTCTTGCTAACAGCTTTGCCCCAAGGGGTCTGCTCTGTTGCTGGGTGATCGAGTGGGCAGACAACTTCGATGTACTGGCCGTTTTGAAGAGGCAGCGTGAAGTTGCGAGTGCCAAAGCGTGGGTGGACACCGCCATCTACAAAGGTGCTGCCAAGGCGTGAGCCAAGGCGTTGGACGGTGTCGGCTAGTTGATCATGGGAAGTTACATATGAGACATGGTCTAAGCGCATGGGGAAATCTTGCCCTATGAATGGGGGTGGTGATTACCAC
>JACCDP010778504.1_pt1 | contig 11406 bp, 10 predicted proteins | sample 7445841 | NCBI WGS metagenome assembly JACCDP01 (sample SAMN15323441, study PRJNA562643) | freshwater metagenome | isolation source: river surface water | place: USA:Blue River Watershed | collected 2017-08-17
ATCCATAAGTAACCAGACACTGACCGGGCTGAATATTTACACCGCCGCCAATTGGATCAAGTCCATAATATGATTCACCGGTATTTAAAAAGATCGGCACAGATTTTGTTTGAAAGGTGCCACTGGTAGAACTGTATTGTTTTAGTACAATATTTAAACCACTTCCGGTATTGCCCAATTTCCACCAGACACTACCTGTTGGACGTGGTTCTGTATCTTGTGTAAACCAACCACCACTGGGTTGCTCAGCATAGTTGCCATAGAACAAATAAGGAACATAGTAATTTGCTGGGGAGATTCCCAATATTGTGTTGACATTCATTGTACCACTAGCAATAGCAATTCTACCAAAGAGAGCTGCTGAAGTGCCAAATAATGCCAATTTAGATCCAACGTTGGCTGCTTTGACTCCGGCGATGGCTGCAGTGTTGATGTCGCCAACCAAAGAAGCCACTGTGGTGCCTGTGGCGGTAACAGTTATTCCGTTAATAACTAGAGTAGTTCCAATAGTGATGCTTGGTCCGGCAATGGTTCCAGTGACTGTAGGAACAGCCAACTGCCACAATGTAGATCCTACTAGTACCCAAGCATTTGAACCTGGACCACCAGCTCCGGTCGCTACACTATCTGTACCAGTTTTTTTCCATAACCTTATAGAACTTGGATTTGTACCATCTTCATCTACAGCAACCACGGCATAACTACCAATTGTACCAATTGATTGTTTGGGTTTTGGAACAACGTAGGCAAAACTACCATCGTTTTCAACCTGTGTTCTATTGGTAATCACCAATGGATTTATTTTATCAAAGTCGCCGTTGGTGCGATTTAGACTGTGTATTCCCCAATCGGTGTTTACAGAATCTAACCAAAGTACACCATCCGCTGGAGAATTAACTGGACGAACACTGGTACCAATCAATTGATCTAGATCGATATCGGCGCGAATAGCATAAAGTTGATTACCCAATCCTAACGCACTGTAGGCTGTCATTAGACCATATTCGTTTAATTCGCCGGCATGTATTGGAGTACCTGCAGAACTCAAACGGAATGTGGGTGTACCCATGGCTGTTACCAAGTCACGCTGACTGGTAAAACTTTGTAACTTGCCTGCATTAGCAGCTGATGTACCCGAAGCAATCGCTCCGTTGTAGGTTTTGTTTTCGGCTGTGGCCAAAACAACTAAGGGTACTGATCCAACAGCATTGCTTACATACTGACTCTGATCATTGATGGAAATTTGAATTCCTGGGGAAACTAGTGCCATGGTTATAATCCTTTATATATCATGTTAAAGTTATTTATTATAAAGGTGCAAATTTTGGGCTGAATGGTGCCCTTAATTAAGGTTTATTAACGCTTTGGCGGTTAAATACACATATGACCAGACCTTTGTGCCCAACATGCAATGCCAGACCAGTGGCCATCAACTGTTATCGAGAAGAAACAGTTTATTATCGTCGGCAATGCGATGCCTGTTTACGTGTGGGGAAAAAATTAAGACCCAAACCGCCAGCCTGGGCTCAGAGTGGTTATAAGAAAAAAGAACGCTGTGAACTATGTAACTTTAAAGCCAAACACATCAAACAGTTGTTTGTGTATCACGTGGATGGCAATCTAAAGAACACCAATGGGTTCAATTTAAAAACTGTGTGTGCCAACTGTACTATTGAACTATCAACTGGTCGTTTGCCATGGAGACCGGCTCCTTTAGTACCAGACTTCTGACTTGATTGTACAAGTCCTCGATGCTGCTGTTGTTGTCAATTACAGCATCGAACTTGGTGCCCACCCACGCAGTTTCGCTCACATGTACGCCCATCTGACGCAGATATTCTTGATCAGGCAGTATGCCTGCGTTGGCTCCTAGAGCATGATCGTACCATTTGGGCAATTCGCCACGTGTGACCCAGATCACTTGCCCGCCGGCACGCTTGATTGATTGTATCTCGTTAGGGAATCTGCAATCGCTAATCACGATACTGTCACTGCTGGCTCGCAGTTTGTTTTCTACACTGGCTATCCAGATGTCGTCATGAAATCCGCGGCGGCATACTTCGGTTCCCCAGAGTTGTAGCACTAGTCTGGGAGTTAGATTGGGCATGTTTAGTCGTTGGCTCCACCAAGGGTCCACTTGCTCACGCCACTCACGTGCTTGTTTAGTACGCCCTTCTAGCAACTCTCTGTCCCAGCTGAATACTGAAGCCACAGCATCCTTGAGTGTGCCAGCAAAACTGTCTCGCCTAAATTCGTGAAAATTTACCAAGTAGTCGGCAATGGTGTCTTTGCCCGAACCAATAAAACCGCAGATGCCAATGATCATAAAAAATGCTCCGTTGTATAGGAGCATTATTACATGTTTTCGTCAGGTTGTCAATTAGCCTGTTACCCAAGTAAGCGGTTGACTGCCGTCCACAAAGGTCTTGAGTTCTTCTTCTAGTTTTTCCATTTCAGCCAGAGCTTCTTGTTTGAGAGCATCGCCGTTTAGGCTAGCACCGCCCTGTGGTCCTGCAATTTGACTGAATTTGCTACGTGCTTCGCCTAGGATACGCTTGCAGAAACTGTAGGCATACTCTTGTATCCAGGGAAATGCATAGGTATCATTCAAGATCATTTGATCAGGTTTGGTATTGTAAATCCATAACAGCACTGATTCTTGTTCTTCTTCAGGTGGGTTAGTACCTTGAAATGGCATTTTACGCACCACTGTTAATTTTTTTGTAGTAGGATTAAATGTAAAATTTATAAAACCACCAAACATGGTCATTGCTAATTTTTGGTAACTGGCAAACATTTGATAATTGGTCAGTCCGCCCACACGCCCAGCCACCAACATGTATGTGTTTAAATAACCCGATGCAAATGGTTCAAACTGACTGGCTGTGGTACCTGTTACCGAGCCGATACCACGGCGATACACAGCACGAATGCTCTGTATTTCTTTGGGCAATATATATTCTTGTGTTTCTGGCATGAGTCGGAGATGTGCATAACTTTCCTCCACTGAGTTGCCGGCACGTTGGCGATACTTGATCAGGGCCTGTGTGATACCCATTTCATAGTGTTCTTTGTCTAGTTCAACGTCGACTATGCCATCGCCTAGTCGCATACGAACATAATCTGTGATGGCTGCACGTAGGCTGTTGGTGGTGTTACCATACTCCCAATTGGGGTCTTGTACACCAGGAAAATCTACATTGGGACTGCCAGGAAATGCAATATGAGCACCTGACTGTGTACCGGTATTGGCATCAAACAGGCTGCTGGTTGAAATATTGTTATTGGCGTCAAAGCCAGATTCAACTGTGACGTTTCCTGCATAGGGTGTGGCCATGTGCTACTCCATTAATACAGTATTTATTACTGAACTCGGAGTAGCACGGTTTCTGCGTTGATGCGGCCGTTAAGGCGGGTTTCTGTGGCTTTGATAGCTTCTAAAAATTTGCGTAGTTCTACTTTGGTAGCACGAGCAAATTCTTTGAGTTTTTCCTCGGGTTTACGCAAGGTCTTGGTCACTGATTTGACTTCGTCGTAGCCAATGATAGTAGTACCTTTGACGCTGAGTGGTCCTTTAAGACTATCGGCCATGTACTTGCCTAACCGGCGTGTTTTTGTGTTGTACACCCAAAGCTCTTGGGCACCAATGATATCCACTGGGTTGATACTGACCAATCTCATGCTCTTGTCCTCACGAGCATATTTGAGCTTGCTGACTACTTTTTCCTTGCTCACACTCTTAGGAGCCCGCACTTTTTTGGTGGCTTTTTTGACTCCACGATACTGTATGATATCGTTTAGGATCTGATCAATAAATGCCATGATACGCTTGTAGTCGGCGGCACGATAGTGGCCATACCCTTCGGTCAGTTGCTCATCGGTACGTTCAAAGGCCTGTGCCAGTTCAGCAAAACGTGCCTGGAATACTGCTTCATACTTGGTCAGCTGACTCTGCGGTACATTGTTGGCAGTTAAAAAGTCATAAGGTTTGAATGTGTATTTGGGATCGCGGATAAATTCATCGTAATGCCCTTCTAGTTCGCCTATGACTTCGGCTGTTTTTTCATTGAGTCTATCTTGGATAGTGGGCACATGGACCTTGGGTTTTTCTTCTACCACCACATCCTCAACAATGTCTACATCACCACGAGTGATTGCTTTTTCAATTTCTACGTCTATAAAAGCAATATGTCGTGGTAACAAGGGCATGCCAGCACGGTGGGCCATGATCAAGCCGTGTACGGTCATTGGCACGCTACGATCAGCACTACGTTCAAATGCTCGTATTTCTTCCTTGGTAAATTCGTGGCTGTTCCGCATCCACTCTACCACGTATTTTTTGGTATCTTTTTGTGTGAAATAGTAGTTGTAATAGTAAAAACTCTTTCTTAGATGATTGTCAAAGGTCTCATCATCCATGGCACGGGCTCGTTCAGTGTCCCACACAGGTTCACTACCTGTGTATTTTTCATCGCCGAACAAGGCATTGCGAGTGGCTCTGACCTTGGCTTTTACTGTTTTACCGTTTACCTTGATTCCCATGCAGACTCCTTGACTAATGTAGTATTATAGCATTTTGGAAATATTTAGTCAACCGCTCAAATGTCCCCAGGTTATATAGCCTTCTACAGTTTCTAGAGCTTGTACGCACTCGGTTTCCAAATCAGCATATTTAGGGGTTTTCTTGTTGCCTTTACGGCAATTTACCAGTTCTATGTCCATCTGTGTCCACAGGTTTCTACAATGACGCCACATGCGTCTGAGATCTTCACGCTGACCCGGAGGCAGTTGCACGATGCTAAAAAATGCTTCATCAATGCGGTGTTTGAGTTCACTATCGTGTTCCATAAGCATATTATAGCATTTTAGGAATACTGGGTCAAGCACGATAAATATACTGTAAAGGACCAATTATGCCACGTTTAAGCCTTTGGCAAGATGGAAAACACTCAAACGATTACAAGTTTATGGATCGCCGCATATCCGAGATGTTTACCATTGGCGGTACCGGTATTCTAGTAAACAAGTATTTGGGTGTCAATACTCAAGGAGTCAACAAGGCCACCAGTGCCGCACAGGCTTCTACAGACTTTGATCTGTCGTTTTCCAACACCACTGGTATCAATGTCAATGACTTTGTTTTTGGCGCAGGCATTCCTGCCGGAGCACAAGTGGCCAGTAAAACAGCCACTACAGTAACTTTAAATACCTTGACCACAGTGGCAGTGGCTGCCGGAACAGCCATAGGATTCAGTGTCGATGCCAGCAAGCCCAGTTACGCCAATCAGAGCGAACAAAATATCCAAGACTTGTTGTGGTTAGAAAATCGTGATAGAAAATACGATCGCGATGTGTACAAAATGCGTGGCATCTACCAGCGTGCGGATCAGGATTTTGATCTAAGCCAATTTGGCCTATTTCTACAAACAGGTACCATATTCATGGTGTTTCATCTGCGTGACATGGTTGATCAAATTGGTCGCAAACTCATAGCCGGTGATGTGCTAGAACTACAGCATTTGAAAGATTACGATGCCCTAGATGCAGACTTACCTGCGGCACTCAAAAGATACTACGTAGTTGGTGATGCCAGCTTTGCATCAGAGGGGTTCAGTCCAACTTGGTGGCCACATCTGTGGCGTGTCAAACTCAATCCACTGGTAGATAGTCAAGAATACAAAGACATATTAGACAACATTGCAGCCAGTGATACTACTACAACTCCGGTAGGTCAGATTCTCAGCACCTACGATAAATTTCTGGATATCAATCAAAGTATTGTCACACAAGCTGAAATTGATGTACCTAAATCTGGTTACGACACCGGACCAATATATACTCTGCCAACTACTCGCACAGAATCAGATCCAATTGGTGCTCCTATCACAGCCGACAATGCTGGCATATTGGCCGGCAATACTGCACCAACCGCAGATTCTGGATTGTCTAGTCCGTTACGTAAAGTGTCCGGTTACTTGACCGGTGATGGTATTGCACCCAATGGACTTACCACCGGTGCTGGTGTGGCTTTTCCTGCCAACCCCAGCGAAGGCGACTATTTTTTACGTTTAGACTACTTGCCCAATCGTTTGTTCCGCTACAGTGGTCGTCATTGGGCCCGAGTTGAAGATGCTGTAAGAACCACTCTAACTCCGGGCATGGATAATAAGACACAACGCATGACCTATGTAAATAACACAACAACCTACACAGATGCAGATGGAGTCACGCATAACGAGCGTCAACCACTGAGTCGTGTGCTAACACCGAAAGCCGATAACTAATGCCAGTTCAATTTGCCTATGATGGCCAGATACGTCGATTTGTCATGCAGTTTGTACGCATGGTTTCTAACTTCCAAGTAGAATTTGGTAAAGATTCAGAAGGAAATCGCACACTACAAACAGTGCCTGTATATTACGGCGATATGAGTCGCCAGGCGGCCATGATCCTCCGTGGCAACAGCGAAAATACTCTAAGTACTGTGCCGGCTATGGCCTGTTATATCAGCGGTCTGGCTTACGATCAAACCAGATTACAAAACCCTTATCACGAAGGTGTGGTCAGGATCAGAGAGCGTGTGTACAACGACGTAGAACAAGAATACGAACGCAGCCAGGATGGAATTTACACCGTTGAACGCCTGATGCCAGCACCATATAAACTGACCATGAAGTTGGATATATGGACATCAAATACCGAACAAAAGCATCAGTTGATCGAACAGATGATGCCGCTGTTTAACCCCGGTCTGGAAATACAGAGCACAGACAACTATGTAGACTGGACCAGTCTCAGCGTTGTACTGCTAACAGATTTAAACTACAGCAGTAGAAGTGTGCCCGCCGGCGGTGAGGAAAGCATTGATGTGGCCAGTCTTACATTTGAAATGCCTATCTGGCTCAGCTTGCCGGCCAAGGTCAAGAAAATGGGCGTGGTTGCACAGATCATTGCCAGCATCTACGATGCACAAGGCGATCTCAGTCCCGAAGTGGTGTTTACCACACAGGGCCTAATGAGTCAACAAAGATTTACTCCTATGAATTACGAATTGGCCTATGTGGGCAACACTCTTACTTTGTATAAAAACAATGCCACCGAATCCGAAGATGGTACTGTGTACGGTACCAAGGTGCGTTGGGCCGACTTGGTAAATCTGTATGGTAAGATAACCAATGGTATCAGTGAAGTAAGACTAACTTTTGCTTATCCTGATGGACCACATGAAATTGCTGGTACTGTGGCTTATAATCCCACCGATGACACACAGTTATTGTTTACTCCATTTGAAGCCACCTTGCCAGCCAATACTCTAGAAGCAGTTGACGCCATCATTGATCCAAGAAATGTAGATGTAGACAGCATGTTATTAAACCCTGCTGCTGGTACTAGATACTTAATTTTAGACAACATTGGTCAGGCCAATGCTGAATCTGCTGTGGCCTGGGCTGGACCTCCAGGCACTGATCTTATTGCTCGTGCCAATGACATCATTGAATACAATGGTTCATATTGGACTGTGAGTTTTGACAGCAGAGAACCTGCTGTGCAATATGTTACAAATATTAATACCACCATACAGTATCGCTGGACCGGAGAAGCCTGGGTCAAGAGCTACGAGGGCTTTTACGGGTCTGGTGAATGGAGTCTGGTGCTGTAATGGCTGGCCACTCTGAAGGTGTTGGAGCTTTGATCTATGCCAGGTCAACCAATCGCTACCTATTTTTACTAAGAAACAAAAGTCGCTATGCTGGGTCATGGGGTATTGTGGGCGGCAAGATCGAAGCCAATGAAACAGTGATACAAAGTCTAGTAAGAGAGATACAGGAAGAAGTAGGCGAAGATTATACCAATCGTAAATTTATTCCTCTAGAAACATTTACCGCAGACAATCGCAAATTTGTGTACTATACTTTTTTGATTGGCATTGACTCTGAGTTTGTGCCACGACTAAATCCTGAACATCGTGGGTATTGTTGGGTAGAACTCGACGATCACCCTAGGCCTTTGCACCCAGGTTTATGGCGTAGTTTTAATTTTGACATTGTCAAAAAGAAAATCAAGACCCTGGAATCAATCCTAAAATAAATCAGCCAATGTCGGCTTCAGTGATAAAATCTCTAAGACCGATCTGTCTAAAGTTCACAAGACTCTGTAGTTGTGGTGAACAGGACACCTTTGCCGACGGGCAGACTCTGACAAATTCTGTTTCTTTGTAGGTGTTCATTACTGTGGTCAGCGTATTGATGTAAAAAGTATTAGCTGGATCATCAAAGTAACTGTCGTAACCCAATAAAAATAATTTTTTGTGTCCATCAAAACAGGCCAGGTAAGCTGCTAAGGCTCCTGCGTCATAGGCTGGATTTTGTGGTATTAAATAAAACTTGCTAGGATGTTTTACAATGTATTGTGCATTGGTGTAAACAATGTGATCATCAGTATAACCGCTGTCAACCACAGCCTGTACCTTGAGTGGATCTGTGACAACTAAAAAGTCTGGTTCAAACCCTTCGTTGATCACCAGATTACAAGCATAACTTTGCAGTTTGTCTCGAGCCAGTAGACCACCTCGATGATTTTTAATCAAAGACAGGTCAAATCCTTGTCTGCTGAGTCCGTTGCCAATGGCTATAGCTTGTTTTGTGGTATAGGTGTTGAATACTGAATTAGCGATGTATTCAGTTTTTGGATCCCAGTTGTTGTCAGCCAGCACCAACTCTGACACAATACTTTCTCCAGCATAACTGCTACGAAATATTTGTTTTATTTTTTGCATTTAGAATCTTCCCACAACCACTTCAATGGTTTGTATTGTATTTGTATTTATTGCTTCTAGTGCTTTACCTACCACACAACCAGGTAAAAACTTGGCACGATCTATGCGTTGGGCCACGCCCGGTATGTTGCTGGTTACCAACACATCTCCTTTGGCCACTGGTCCTAGGACCTGACAAGGCACACGTCCTTGCAGGGCTACTGGCAAACCCGGATTGGCAGCATTCATTAGATAAGCAGGATTGGTTGATATCACACCAGCCACTCTAGTATCATGATCTTGGGTGCTTTGAGTGATTTCTCGTTGGCCGCCAAACACAACCACGGTGCCATTTGCGTAGCCTTGATCTGGCTCATAGTGTTCGGCCAAGTCAGCATATTTGGCCTGTACACTGACACCGTACACGTTGTTCCACCAGGCTGCGGTTGATCCTAGGTTGTATGTTAAATTTGCCGCTGGGGTAACGTTTCCTGTGATTGTAATTGCACTAGCACTTACAGCAATTTGATTTGTGGTGCTATTGGCCCCGCCACGAATATAGACGGATCCGCCAGTCCAAGAACTGAGATAAGTGTTTTTATCTGTTTTACCCATGAGCAGGCCATATTCACTGCCCGACATACCAGCTTGTTGTACACTGGTATAGTTTGTATTACCTGGCCAATCGCCTAAGCTAATATTACCGCCCGTAATCAAACTGGCAGCTGGCACACTCAAATTGCCAGACGTGGTTAGACTGGTAAGTGTGCCCACACTTGTGATATTAGTTTGTGCCGCAGTTGACAAAGTACCAGTTAAAGTAGCACCTGAGTTACCAATTGTGCCTGCCGATACTGTGCTGGCTGTGATGCCGGCTGCGTGATTGGTAGCTCCGGTAAATGTGCTGGTACCAGTAGTTGTAAGATTACCAGTAACGGTAGTATCAAAATTAAGCATTACTGCCGAGCTTGAAAAAGCAGCAACATTTGTGTTACCTGCAGAAATACCCAATTGATTGGATGTGATCCTATAGATTCCAGTGTCTGCATCAAGCCCAAAACTATAGGCTGGTGCGGCCTGTGTTCCTGCACCAGTACGTATGCCTGCACTGGCACCCCCGCTGCCCACAGTGATACTTGTCAGCACAGACAAAGTACTAAGCATAGTTGCAGCACCACTAGTTATAAGAGTTCCAGTACAACGTATGTCAGCAGCGTTGACGTTTCCTGTGGCTGTGACATTTCCTGTGGCTGTGATGTTTCCTGTAGTTGCAATATTTCCCGTGGCTGTTAGGCTTGTGAGGGTACCCAGGCTGGTCAGGCTACTGTTGACCACGCCAGATCCTAAAGTGGTTGCTGTTAACACACTGGTTCCAGCGATTTCGTATTGCTTGCCTGTTAAAAGATTTAGATCTTCTGAACTGGTCCAGGCATCTGTGGCATCAACCCAGTTAAATGTTTTGTCTGTGGTACCTTTGATGGTGATACCAGCACCATCGGCCGTGACGTCTGTGGGTGTTGTAACATCGGCAATAATGATATTTTTATCTTCTACCACAAGATTGGTTGTGTTGATATTGGTTGTGGTGCCGTTGACTGTGAGGTTGCCGGTGATAGTAGCATCACCGCCCACATATAAATTGCCAGCTATGCCAGCACCGCCGGCTACTCTTAGAGCACCCGACGTGGTAGAAGTTGAACTTATGGCCTGAGGAAGATGTAATTGTCCTTCATCACTTAAAGTGAATAAATTTTGACTGTAGGCGCTGTTGACAATTTCTATAGCACCATCACTGTTTAATCTAAAAAATTTGTTTGGATTTGTGGCTGATCCATAGGTGTTGGTCACATCCAAAAATCCATGATATCCTGTGCCGCCGCGTTGATTGTATCCAATACTTCTAAACGCCGACCAATCGCTGGTGCCTATGGCAAACACTGTACCGGCATTAACATTTCCACTGACGCCTACGCCACCAGTAACAACAAATGTTCCAGAGGTGGTGTTTGTGCTCGTTACGCCAGCATTGGCCGTTACTGTGCCAGTGACTTCGTTGTACCAGAGGTAAGTGGCTCCACCAAACGCATTGGTATCGTTGTATTGAATTTGTCCATTATTGCCACCAGCACTACCACCGCCACCGCTGACATCTGTCCAGGTAATGGCTGTTGAACCCAGTGTAATTGGATTAGTTGAGGTCATTCGGTATAATTTACCGGCTAGTGTAGATCCTTCTTCGACTGTTAACGTAGTTCCCGGGCTGAGTTTAGTAGCGGTGTCGGCGTCTAAGGTACGGCCCCAGGTGCCGTTGCTTCCGGTGCCCAGTACATTAACTCGGTAAATGCCGTTTTGTGCCGGGGTTGACTGTGATCTAACTAGTACTCGATCGCCTTCTATCAAGGTAACACCATCGACCACTGTGGGTGCTCCGCCGGTCAAGGTCACACTGGAAGTTGTGGCTACTCTAGCACTGTTTTTGAAGTCTGAGTCGTATATTTGACTATACTTGGGTCTGGTTAAGGCCATGCATTTTTATCCGTTTAAGCTATTTATCACAAAAACAAAAGGGCCCGAAGGCCCTTTGTTGGTGCTTGTTTTACAGATTAAACGCGACCGACTACGATTTCTATCATACCCTTGGTACCACTGAA
>JACCDP011564465.1_pt1 | contig 11405 bp, 10 predicted proteins | sample 7445841 | NCBI WGS metagenome assembly JACCDP01 (sample SAMN15323441, study PRJNA562643) | freshwater metagenome | isolation source: river surface water | place: USA:Blue River Watershed | collected 2017-08-17
GAAGCAGAGGACCAAGAAACACTAATCCGACAAATCGCCACTAAAAATAGTGACATCTTTAATGATATGCGAGTTTATGCGAATACAAACCCACTTTCCCCCAACATCTCCGCCAAAGGTTTGCGGTTCACATCGCCGTTTTCGATTCTCAAATTACCATTCATCAACATCTTATTCGATGTTTGAAACCCAATTTGTTTATTGTATACAATGAACATATTATAAATATGTTTAAGATAAGCATCGTCTTTAATATAATCGCTATTCTTCAACAACCACTCATAAAATGACATATCCGTTTCCGCCAAAAGCATATGATTTTTATATTCCTTGAACATCTTCATCGTTTCCATTAATCCCGCACAATTATCTTTGTTATAATCCGTCCCCGACAATACCACAATTTGACGAAACTCCCTCAGGTTCAACCCCATTTGTCTCAATATTTCCGCTAAATCATAAAAGAGCACCGAATGTTTCACCAAGCTAAAATGCCGCAAAATACGACAACAACCATACGCAAACAAATCCATATCTTCGCTCAAACACGCATACACTTGATTTGTCATCATCAAATGCGCACAATATTCGTCCGCCTCGCCGCGCGCGACCACCCACGAAATACCGCAATTATTCAACAGCATTTTGATTTTGAATATGTCTTCGTCTTTAATATAAATAAATTGCTTTTTCAGCTTCTCCATTTCCACTTCGGTTTCGTATTTTTCTTCATTGTCGATTCCGCCATTTTCAATCAAATTCTTCATCTCTAAGTATTTCTCCTTGGCCTTGCGTTTCTTCTCTTTGCGTTCGTGGATGACATCCAACTTCTCGGGTGGCGCCGGCCCATCAAATACGAAAATCGGCAATATGTTATAGTTGCGCAGAATCGACACCATCAAATACATTTGCTCGATCAATTTGTCTTCGCTTATAAATCGATAGAGGAAAATGCTGGCATCAACTGCGATTTTCTTACCGGCAAATTGTTGTAAATGGACTTTGTAAATGGACTTGTCATTACAGTTCGATTTGAATACGTGATTTAAATATTTAATTCCCATAAGGTATTTTGTATAGTGATTTATATTTTAAATCACTATACGAAGTATTATCAATTTTTTCGGTGTCCCCTAGTCTTCTTATTTCGGCGTTTATTTATTCTCTTGGTCTTATGATAATTCTTGGGTCGTCTTTTACCTCCAATCATACTATCGTTTTCGCGTTTCTCTGCTAACAACTGCTTTAATAAATTTATCCATTTAGTCACCGTGCTAATATCTATGTTACCGTGAGGACACAATAATGTGTGATGTTCAATTCGGGTTCCACGTCGCAACGACATTTCACCGGAAAATATGGTTGGCTGCCAACAAGAGTTTGTGATTCCTTCAATGATTCGTCTAAATCTGCGTTCAAAAAATGGGTGATTATCCCAAATGAGTTCAAAATCGCGTCCATACTCAATTGTATTTGTGATATTCATATAATAGTCTTTTGTCTTATATAATCGAATAAATGGCATAAAAATTATCGATGTACCAGCTTCATAAATTTTATCAAGCATAATATTATCTCTTGGGACAGTGTTGAACATATCTAAATAATTCATAATTATTAATCTTTTAATATATCCAATCGGATCAGTGGCACCGAGAGTTTGTAAATATTGGTTGGCATTAAATAAATAGAACAAATTTTGCGCCCAACATTTAGTAATATCATCACCAGTATAATTATCATTATTATTATCAATATTGTTAAAACTATAATAAAACTCCGGTTGAATTAAACTATAAAAACAATATTCATTTGTTTTGTATTGTTCGAGATATGAATCAAACTCATTTTTAAAATTAATTAGACCGGCATTTTGAAATTCAATCAGTTCAGCTACATCATATGGTACATTGATCGAAGGTGATTTAATATCATTCAAGCGGATATTTTCGTGGTTACCTCTATGGATTTGTTTGCGGATTTGCGAGATCAAATATTCTATAAATGCTTTCTTATCATAGCAATATCCATCCGACATTTTGATTGAAGGTGACTCATCCAGCAATGTGTGTCGCGTTAATCTGGGTCCAGATTTGCGAATAAGTGCGCCCGAAATAGGACACGCTTTTCCTCGCTTGTTTCCAGCAGAATCATAATAATCGCCATTTCTATCGCATTCGGCTGTTGGATTAATAATCGAAAATTGCGGTTGTAAATCTGCCAATTCTAGACCGACATCCATTTATATAATAATAGGTCGATATATTTGTCTAGCAGAAAACAACATAAACCCAAGGCACATTATTGTGTTATATGTCATCCTATTTATTCTACACATCGTGCTTTCACCAAAAACAATATGTGGATATAGTTGTGAATATGTTGAATAGTTATTATGCTACTGGTTCGACCATCGATTTTCTCGTATACACAACTACCGAGTTCCGCGCGGCCATTGAGGAAAAAATGCCCGACAAGCCCATCAAGTTTTTCGAGAAAAACTTCGTGAAGACGATGAACCAAGCGCGCATTTCCAAGGTGGACATTTTCGACTACACTGAAATCGCGAATTACGATAAAATCATCTACATCGACGCCGACACGATGTTCTTACGAAACCCACAGCCCATGTTCGAAAGCATCGTGAATGACGTGGTATATGCGAGTGGCGAGGGTAATATTTTGTGTGAGGCGAATTATTGGGGTCGCTCGCTTTTCTTGAAGGCGGACCCTAACTACGTGGACCAGGAAGGTATTTCGGTGTCGTGTTTGGGATTTAAAAACATACCGGAAATCAAGAAAATATTTGCCAAGATCAAGCAGGCGTTTTATTTGGATATGTACCAGAACAAGCTCACTTTCTATGACCAGCCGTTTTTCAATATGGTTCTAATAACCAATAATATGGTAAATAAAACCGAGTTCAAGAATTATGTGTTGAGTCGTCCAGCACCGGAAAATGCGACCAACTTAGTTGCGGTTCATTTTGCGGGATGCCCTGGCCACGCGCAAATCAAGCTGGATTTGTTTGCCGAGTTCAAGTCGAAATATGATGCGTTGCCTAAGCCTGTCCAAGACTCTGTCCAAGACCCTGTCCAAGACCCTGTCCAAGACTCTGTCCAAGACCCTGTCCAAGACTCCATCACCTACACCGTCGAGACACCCGTCATCGACGAAGCCAATTTGTTAGCATTTATTCGCCAATCAAATCCACACTACACTTTCGATTACACAAGCAAGCGCCTAAATATCGAATCCGCGTCAAAATCGAGCACATCCATGTGTTTTCTCTGCGGAGACACCGCGATTCCATCCGCAATCGCATTAAATGCGAACCCCAGTATCCAAATCGCCATCGTCGAGCACATCAGCAACAATAATAACCAAACTATCAACAACCAACTCGAAATAACCACTATCGAGACGCTGATTTCCCAAGGACGCAAATTCAACACCATTATTTGCGACGAGCGAGACCAAATTGACAAGGTCATCATATCGGCACTGCGACTTTCGAGCCCGGGTTCAACTATCATTATGAACGGCATCGAGGATCCATATATTGCCGGAATATGGCAAAAATATGTGGCGATGTTTGGACTAGTTTCTTCCTCCTTCTCAGACACAGAGACTCAGTCCGTCAAAACTATTCCGTAATTGTCATCCGCATAGTATTGCGAAGCAATAACGGCATTTTCGATCGGTTCTTTACAAAATATGTTTGTGTTTTGTGAAGTGCTTCTACATAATCTGGATTTTGATATTGGGCAATAATCAGTTCATTGACAAACGACTCGATCTTAGCCGAATTAAATTGGAGTATACCTCCTTGCTCGCCTCTATCAATATTGTGTTTCACACACCAATCCAAAAACGCGTCACACCGAAACAACAACAATGATTTCAATACGAAATAACAAAATGCGCTCGTCTTCTCACAATATTTGTTGCCCGGTGTCAACAAATCAACATATGTTATATTGTTATGGTGGAGGAGTTTCGCAACTTGAAACATAGTGAATCGCCTCTCTATATTAATTTGCCGAACAATCGATTTCCAAGCCGTGTCGAATCCTCGGCGCAAAGGATGCGCAACAATATCTGCCACAATGATGTTTATTATTTCTGCCCACATCTCGGTGTAACATTCGTAGACTGGCATTTCCGCGGCATCAATGTGAAAAACACTTCGCACGATTTGTTCTGCCTTCTTATTCACGGTTTCAAATGCCGAGAAGTCGAGCCCCAGATTATGAAACGATTCGTGGATGAACACTTTGAATGCCTCCTCTCGTCGAAACAACACGATTTCGGTATGCTCCATACAAGATGTGGTAAATGCCGTATTGATATGGACTTTATCAACGGGTTGCGCAGCCATTTTCGGGGTCTCCTTCTTGTATGAAATCAAATACAAATACACATTCACGGTTTTCGAGCACTTTGAGCAAGCATAATGAGAGGCAATAGTGAGCCAAATATGCGCGCGTTTCAAGAATGCTTTGACATATGCTGCGCATTTACCTCGAAACATATTGCTAATCGTATTTTGCGGCACCGGGAAAACGAAAAACATATTGTAGGTGCGAATCCCCACTTTCAATAATGCGGTGACAGAATAAGTATTAGAAGACTGAATGATTGTGACGATTTCGGGGTCGATCCAATCAAAATAGGAACCGCGAACAACACTACTGCTAAATACTTCGCGCACAATTTGCGCATCCATTTGCGTAGCGCTCATACCTTGGTCGTAAATCGTTTTCACCATGTTTCGAGATTGTGTAGAATAAGTGTTTAACGGGTGGACATCGCGGATATGTTGAATATAAGAAGCCAATTTTTGAGAATCGCTGGTTGTTTCCATTTATAGTATAACCACATACTCTTTGGACCTCTATTTAGATGAACATATGAAAAACAATTATCTGTCCATATATAAATAAATGATTGGGCAAAATATGTTTGGACAAAAATATGTACATGTGGTTTTCTTGATTATACTCATTTTAGCAACTGCTGCTATTTTTATTCTATTTCGTCCCGAGACAGAAGGATTTGGTGCGAATGAAATATTGCCAATCAAGAATGCTGAATATGGAGAGGGTAAGAATAACGGAGCAATAAGCAGAGAAAACCCTCTTGTACCAATGAATCCCGATACAGGCTATTATGCCATCAATGTTGGAACAGTGAATTCGCCAGTGTGGAAGCAAAAAGCAGTGCCCTATGGATATGTAGTGAATCCCGAAGACAAAACCAAATTAATTGGGAAAACAGATAGTGCCATTAAGTCGGCAAATCCCGAACTAGATGATGCTGATTTCCTTGCGCCACCATATCTACAAATCCCGGGAGCAGATTATTCAGATGGTGGTGATTATGGAAAAGGTATAAAACCACCAGCATCGGGTTATTACAAGATTCAAGTGACCGATAAACAAGGAAATATAAAATATTTTATGAAGAAATCGCCCAATGATTATGTGGCTGATCGCAAAGATATGTTAGAGGACCGTGTGGATCCTGGAACTACACCAGGCTCAAAAAAATACACAAAAATGATTTTCCGCGCTCCTGAACTCCCAGAAAGTGAAATCAGTTCAACAACGGGGGCAACAAAACTAAATGATGCTGTTGAATTTACTGGTACATTCGATGACGGTTATTTCATCATTAATAAGGGCGGAATTTATTACAAGAAACTCATACCAAATGGATACGATATTAGTAGTAATGACCCAATTGAAGTAGAATACAAGAAGCCACCTACTCCCGGAAAATATACACCCCTCAAATACAATCCAAATTTCACACCAACCAGGATTACTGACATCGACATCTCATACAATGCCACCGATCTTGATAGGAAGTACCGAGACGACAGTGATTCACCCGATATAAATATAGGCAAATACTGGATGTTTGATTCCGAGGGTAAATTGGTCGAAGTAAATACAGAGATGAATAAATCACCCATCCTCTATTATATCCCCGGAGCATACAAGTTCGGCGCGTCCAATTATGTACCAAACTACGAAGACAGCGTGTTTTTGAGCAGGACAACCCGCGAGTCTCAGTTGGCACCCGTAGTAAATACCGCATCTCAACTAGGCGGGTTTTGTTCACAATATGAGGGTAATGTAGCAAAATTGGAGGAGAAATGCGCGGCCCAAGATTTGAACGCGTGTGCTTCCACCAGTTGTTGCGTATTGTTGGGCGGGCAAAAATGCGTGTCCGGTAACCAAAATGGACCCAAGAATCCGGCCAATTATACGGACTATAACTTGAAGAACCGCGATTTCTATTATTACCAGGGCAAATGTTATGGCAACTGCTTATAACCCCCGTTTCATCATTATGATACTATTTAACATAATAATAATAATATCATATTCGAACCACATTTACGACACCATAGAGCAAACCAGTTTCCGCATTTCATCCAACACTCGGCACCCACTATTATATGCCGCGTGCATAGAACCATAATATACTGGATCTGTATGCTCACCCGCAAAGAATATTTTGCCATTTATATTACAACTAGTAGCATCGGTGTCGTGACATATATAAGAATACGCGCCCTGGCTGAATACATCTTCTTCCCATCGAGTCACGTGTCAAGAGATGGGGTCGGGTGCTCGTGGATAAAAGGTGCGCAAATTGGTGAGCATTTGGTCGATGATTTCTTCGTCACTATGACCAGCCATCGCCCAACCAATATTAGCAGGACATATTGCCTCTATTATTGGCTTATTTTTTGAGCACATATAATTATTCCACATTGTATAATTATCATTGCTGTCGCACGTGAGTAGCATCGGCACATCATTCCAGAATACATCATTTCGGTCAAAAACCATTTGGATCTTTTTATAAGAGCCCATTTTCACTTGGGATAAGGCGGAAATGCGTTCTTGTGACAATGGCGGCGTAAAACGAATATCCAAGATAGGTCCGGGTGGAATCGTAATACACAATTTGTCGCAATGATAAATCGATCCGTTGTCAATTATCACAATAATACTATCGGTATCATATTTGATTTCACGTACAATCTGGTTACATTTGATGCGGTCATTAAGATTGTGCGTTGAACTGGATATGATGGCATTTACTAATGTTGATGCGCCATTCTTAAATAAACAATGTGAGCCGGGATAATCGCCGACACTATGTTGTAAATAAGACGCTGGGATATTTTTTATACTACCGCCGCACCAAACCTCTATCATATATAAGAATGATTTGTACCATTGACTTGATTTAGCTTCTTGGCTTAATGTTTGGCTTAAGGCTTGGTCGATCGTCTTATCCTCAATATTCGCAATATGTTTCACCATTTCCTGCCATTGAAGAGCCATTTTGTGCCTTTCAATTTCACTAATTTCACCGGAAGTAGTCAAATACTGAATAGAGGCATCTTCGGAATGAATCCACGGATTCGATGGCGCAACAGGAATCATATTTTCATCATAATTCAAGAATTGATTCAACGGGTTGTCAATCGACCCATGAATCCACGCAGCACCCATATCTAAATGAGTATCACTATTTGTATATACACGCCCGCCAATTCGGTCTCGTGCCTCCAATATTATAAAATCCGGATTTTCTAAACCCGCTCCAATAGTTAGTCCCGATATACCAGCACCAATAATAATTGTGTTATATTTCATATTCTATACATAGATACAAGGTTTATATCCATTACAAAAAATTGATTTAGACCATCCTCTATTTCATCCGTTATAATCAAGACACCAAATGTTATTACGATCATTCTGTACGAGTATTTTCTGGCGAGGACAACAACATCATCGACAATTCACAACAAAGCGCATTATTGATATTTACACCGATGGCTCGTGTTATTACGATAAAAAAGCCAATGTTAGCGGCGGATATGCCGTCTATTTTCCTGGCGCAGAACACCCCACTATATGCGAAACGGTGAATATGCCTCTAATAACTAGTAACCGATGTGAAATATTGGGCGTTCATCGAGCTCTCACTATTTGTAATGATAAGTTTCGCGGGATCACGTGCCACATATATACCGACTCGATGTATGTAATAAATGTATTGTATCGATTTTCGCCTTTATGGCGCGAAAATGGGTGGATCAAAAGCGACGGTTCGGCCGTGAAAAACAAAGACTTATTGGAAAAGATGTGCATTGTGTTTGACGATGTGAAAAATGACGTGTCCGTCAAACATGTGAAAGCGCATACTGGGAAAAATGACGTTTACTCGCGCAACAATAGTATAGTGGATATGCTTGCCAAAAGTAAATCGCGGAAATAACAATTTCCAAAAAAATTGAAATCTTTTTTATATTTTTATTTTCAAATAAATAATTGAAATATATGAAATTATTAAAATAATGGCGCAATTTAGAACGTGTTTTAGTAGTATTTGCGAAAGTGGATATAAGATTGATTTAGTTAAAAGTGGTATGCAAAAATATTTGCGACGACGTGAAGTACAAAAAATGAAATGGTGTGCGACTGAAATTTATAAATTTAAATTTGGAAAAAATGAAAATGAAAATAAAATTGGTAAAGGAATTATTAGTAATTTATTAAATAGAATTATTGTTATGTTGGATGAGGAGTTATGTTTTGATGAAGTTGTAAGATATGATATGGTTTATGATTTGTTGGAGAAGATTAAAAATAGTGATGATTTTAATGAAGGAGTTAAAATGATTAATAATGTTTGTGATATTTTGTGTGATGGAAATTTGTTGAGATTAAATAGTGATATTATTGGGTATTTTAATAAGAGAATATTTATTGATAAAGAGGAAATCGATGTGAATAAAATGGAATATGATGGAGTTGTTGATTATAAGGGAGAAAATGAAGAATATGAATATTGTATGAGAAATTTTATTGGATGTTTTGGAGAGAAAAATACTAATTGTTATTATTGGTTGTTTAGAATATTTAATATGGATAATGAAGGTGTAAAGACAAGATATAGAAGAAAGGAATATATTTATGGAGTTTGGGAATATTTGGAGAAATTGATTGGAGAGAATGAGATGTTACGAAAGTCTTGGATTAATAGAATTAATGAATTTTATGATAAAAATAAAAAAGAAAGAAAAATGTTTATGGTTGGTATTGTTAATGTGTTTATGTATAGAGATGAAATTGATTTTAATAAGGAAATTGTGGTAAAAGATGGTGGAGTAATGGATAATGGCGAGAAATTAGTATTTGATGATTATTGTATTGATATGCATTGTAAAGATGGAAGAGTTGCTGGAAAAGATAAAAAGGATTTTGCGATTGAAGGTTGTTTGGTAATTAATGAATATTTGAGATATAAAGTCGATGAGTGGAGAGATTATTATATTAATGATAAATTAAAGGATAATGTTATTGTAAAAAAAGTAAAAAGTAAAAAAGTAGATAATAAAAAAGTAGATAGTAAAATGGTTGTTGTAAATAAAGATAAAAATTTGGATTTGGAGTTTATTGATATGAAAGATATGAAATTTGTTAGATTATGTACGAATAGTACGTGTGGTAATAAAGTGATGTGTTTTATTGTTGAATATGAAGGTAAAATGTATGTTTTAAAAGAAGGTAGAAAGTCTATGAATTATAATTATGATTATGATATGATTGATAAATGTAAAGAAATATTTGGATTAAATTGTATTGGTATGAAACGAATTAGGAGTAATAAAATTATAGAAAAAATTAATAAAAAACAAAATGAATGGGTTGATAATTGGAATTTTGTTGATAATGAAAATGTGATATATTGTATGATGAATTTTATTGAAGGTGAGAAATTTATTGATTATAGAAAAAAAAATAAGATAAGTAAAGAGATGTGGAGTGAATATATGAAAATTGGTTTGTTTAGAGGTATATTTATGGTAAGTGATTATAATCAACTTAATGTATTAATTTATAATAATAATTTGTATAGTATTGATGAACACGATATTTTGGGTAAAAGAGTTTCGATGATTGGAGCGAAAAATATAAAAGTATTTAATGATAATAAAGATGAAATTAATAAAATATTTGATGATTTGTTTATGGATAAAGATTTAAAAATTGAAAAAATTAGAGAGATTATGACGGATTTTAATTTTAGTTTAAGTGATATTGATAAAGTATGTGATAATTATAAAAATTTGAAAGATAGGTTTTTGAGAGAGAGGTTTGATATGGAAATTAAACCGGTAAATATTTAAAATAAAAAATGATTTGTGTGTGTTTAATTATACACATTTTTTTCGTTATGTGTTTTCCCCGTAAAATAAGAAAAAGGTATAAATATTATAAATATAATTAAGAATCTAGTTATGAACTTTGATAGAAACAATTTATTGGACAAAGATTGTTTAATTTGTTTAGAATCGATCGATATCGAAGAGCAGAAATTAATAAAACTCCCGTGTAATTGTTCAAACTCAATTTATCATATATCGTGTATTACAACATTTCTCAATTCGGGAACTAATAAAAACTTTTGTCCTCATTGTAAAAATATTTACAATATTGCCGAACAAACTGGTGCCGAGCAAACTGATGCCGAGCAAACTGGTACCGTAGCCGAGCAAACCGTAGCCGAGCAAACCAATGCCGTAGCCGAACAAAATAATGGAAAAAATGGAATCATATTTGTTTTTCATATATTTTCAAACACAATTATGAATATTATAAACTTGTCCGCATTAACTGATAAAAATATTATAGAAAAGGTGTTTATAATTTTAACATTTTGTAAAGTAGTAGTCAATTTTGGGTTTATTATTGTTATCAATAAAAATACTATTCAAATAAAGTCGTGTGTAAATTATAGCTATATATTACAATTATTTTTGTTAATATTTCTGCTAATTATTGTTAGTAATAGAAAAGATGATTTTGATTCTATTATTTTATTGGCAAACAATTTCTTCTTCTTTTTTGGTGATTTATTTTTTAGAATACGTATTGAATAATATTATCAAGTTTACACCTCAAAAAATTGAAGCCGAAAAAACATAAATACAAATATATTATAATATTCTATATTCGATACAATGATTATTCCAGTTAAATGCGTCACATGCGGCAAAGTCCTTGCCAATAAATACAGATATTTCTTGGAGCAAGTGAGAAAGAAGAAGTTGGATAAAATGGGCGCCGGTGAAGATTCGGGATATGTACAGAAAACAATATATTTGACCAAAGAAAATACGGCGAAAACACCTGAGGGAGAGGTTTTAGACGATTTGAAGTTGACGGACCCGTGTTGCCGTAGACATTTATTGACGCATGTCGATATAGAGTAGGTACGATTAGTACCACGATTATACACCCGATATAGAGTAGGTACGATTAGTACCACGATTATACACCCGATATAGAGTAGGTACGATTAGTACC
>JACCDP010089098.1_pt1 | contig 11402 bp, 11 predicted proteins | sample 7445841 | NCBI WGS metagenome assembly JACCDP01 (sample SAMN15323441, study PRJNA562643) | freshwater metagenome | isolation source: river surface water | place: USA:Blue River Watershed | collected 2017-08-17
AAACTCACGCCCACCATGATCACGACTGTGCAGCAAAATGTTAACGCGATACAAAACTTAATTACTGCATCGTGCTGCTCCTGCGTCATTGCAAGAAACTGGCTGACTAGTTTTAGCGGGTTCATAGGGCTCCACCTTTGCGTCTTCGGGTTTAGTCAATTGATCTGGGCAAGTTCCTGTTGATGCACAGTAAGGTCGCTTGCACTCTTTCTTTTCCCAGTTATCTGGGTCTTGGCAAGGATAGCGAAACCGATCACATCCACTAACCGCCAAGAATATGAAGAAACTCAGCGTAATGTTTTTCACGATCTGCCAAACCATTGTAGCCTCCGTTAATAATTCTGGTCATGCCTTTGATGTCGCCTTTGTCAGCATACTTATTCAGATTCTTTGTTTCCCAGAACCAGCAAGCAGACTGCACAGCCCCTTCAAACGTACCCATATACTCACTGACTTCTGCAGCGGATAAGCGAGGATCAAGGCTGTCGCCGAACGCTTTATAGTTGTCGTAAAAAGTCAGCTGAAAAATTCCGCGCCCACGGTAGCGATACCCATCACCACTGGCTTCGTCTCCATTGCCGTAACGGTTAGCGTAGACTCGATTTGCGATTGCTTCCTGACGGTTCGGGCGGCTAGCATATTGTTTAGCAAGCTCATCAGTAGGGAAATACTTACCAAAAGTGCGGCGCAAACCAGCAGTAGAGTACTTAAGATTTTCTTCATATGCTGTGTAATTGCCTGATTCATGGGCGCTCTGCGCCATAAACGCAGCCACACGTGGGATAGTGTTAATGTCATACTCAGGCAGAAGAATATGAAGAGAGTCATACCAGTTGTCCAAGTACTCATTCTTCCCCAACATCTTTCGGAGGTTGTCTTTGGTCAACATCTTTTAGCTCCTTCAAAACCTTAAGCCGCAATTCCTTCATTTTTTGTATCTGGTACTTGGCTTCCCACATGGCGTTGTTCATGTCCATATACATGACGCCCATCACCGGCAGGACTATGACTAGCACAAGACACAAGACCAGAACGGTAACGAGAAGCGAGTATGGTACGTGTGGCTCAGGCGGATTAGGATTAGCAGGGCGCTGAACCATGTCAGGACGAACACCACTGCCCCAATCCATACCGCCTTTGCTTTTAGGTCCTCCAGTGCCCTTACCCGTTGCCATTTCGCTGCCTGTACCTTTCGTATTTCTTCAGCCAACGCTTCGTTCTGTTCAAGAACAATTTTCTGCCACATTGCCTCGAACCTAGTCCAGACATCACCTAACTCACTGGGAGTGTTCCACACCATCTCTTGACGTACTTCAGCAAGCATGGCGTCCAGCTGAGTTCTTATACGAATCCTTCTTAGCGCCCTCCTAGCAATAGACTCATCGCCCTTATATAACTGCTTTGACGCAGCCTCTTCAGCTATGTAAGCTTTAACAACTTGATCGTATGCGTCTACAAATTTGCCAAGATGCTCCCAGATGTCATCTAACACGTCATGGGGGTTGGCGTTCTTTATTTCTTGTACCCGCTTTACTTCTTCGTTGTATTGTTTCTTCTGTTCCGGCGTAGGATCAACAATTTTGTGATATTGATCCTTTAGGTCTTTGAGTACATCAGAAACATCGCCAGCAGTGGACTTGAGCTCTTTATATAAGGCGACACCTTTTTTAGCCATATCAATGGCTGTAGTTGCCGCCTTGATCGCAAGGCCAATGCTGACGGGGTCTAACACATTACATCGCGGCTATATCTGATGAAGAAAGCGCCGGAATAACTGTAGTAATAGTCGCCGTCTCAGTAGTGGAAGCTGATGGTGTGGCTTCGATCACTACAGATTGGGTTTCCTCTACCACGGGGGCAGGAGCTTCTGCTGGCGCAGCGCCGACAGCGGCCACTAATTCGTCAACCGTAGTCGCCGCCGTGATCGCAGCCTCAACCTGATCGGCTTCAGCCAGCACAGCAGCACGGGTAGCAGCAACGTCAACCGGGACATCGATGCCGCGCTCGGCCTTGCGAATCACCATCCAGTCCGTCTGTGCCAGCGTGGCGTTGGCCGTCTGCTTGGTCTGCGCGATCCACTGCGCTTTCAACTGGTCAAGGTCTTTGGGGTTGTTTACGCCCCAATAAAACCGCTGGTCGTACCAAGGATCGTCTGCGACCTCGACCACACCAAGCGCTTCGCGCACAGCCGGGTCGCGCAAGTGCGGGTAAGTCACGCCTTCTGACGTAGTGTATTCGTTGTCGATGCTGATGGGTGAACCGTTGAGAGTGAACATGATTACCTCGCTCTTGCGTAGTTAAATGGTGCCTCGGCAAATGCCGCAAAAATGTATGTAACCGCGCTAGTATTTGCAAATGTCGCGCTTCTGCATTTAAAGCCGTTGGATAAAACGTCATATATTGCAGATGTTGCCTCCGCAGCAGACGAGTTTGGAAGCAAATAGCTATCTGCTACGTTGAAGTCATCTCGCGTCGTATCTATTACAACCCAATCACTTGTCCCGCTAGACGCTTTGTACATAATCCAGCGCGGCCTAAACCCGCAGTACACAAACGGACCATCTGCCGACCCGTTTCCAACATAGCTGCCGAACTTGGAGAAGCCTGCGACTTCGGCGAAGCAGTAGGCGACGTAAGTGGAACCGTTGCCGTTGACTGACGAATTTGCGCTTACTGTGAGAACTGACGAACTTGGCGCTGTGTACGTTGAACCATTTCCCCAAATCACGCCGTTGTCTGTAACTGCCGCCGAGGTGTCATTAAGAATCATCCTCGCGTTACCTAACGCAGCGTGCCATACGCGCCAATCAGTAGTTGCAACTGATCTGCTCTTGAGAATTACAAGACGTGGCGCTACACCCAGCCCATGACCAACGGTAGCGCCAGCAACACCATTACCTGTAAAGCTAACCACCGAAATACCCGCCGCCGTATTCGCGCTGACCGTGCTGCTGATCGAGCCTGCAGTGTTGGATACGCCTGCGCCGTTGGCTTTCCATGCCCACCCGACATAACCATTTCCACTCGTATTGAAATACGATTGGGGTGTAGCGCCAGTGCCGGCAGTAGCTGAAAACCCATCCGTTGTAAAAGCAGACAGGTATCCGTAAAGGTTTGTGTCCCCGGAAGTTTCTGCAACCGTTGCGTTTGAGTACAACGCTTTGTTTGTGCCAGCGCCTCGCAAAACATCATGCAAGGTATGCGCATTTGAAATACTTCTGTTTTTAACCCACACAAAATCTGGCTGAAAGCCAAATCCGGAAACAGTTCTAGGCGATGTCCCATCTCCCGTATAGGTCACGACGTTCATGTTCTTACTCGCCAACGTCCCTGCACTCGCCCCGATAGCTGGCGTAGGCAGGTTCGTCGTGCAAAGAGCCTTGAACCCGCTGGGCGCGGTGTAGGCGAATGGGCGCTGGCCGAAGTTGGCTACGCTGGTCGCCCCACTATTTGTTTGAACGGCAGGGAAATAAGGCCCATTTGTCAAGCTTGAGTAAGCCGGATTTGTACCTGTTGCCGGGTTGCCGGAATTCTGCCAAACACCGTTTTTGCTAAAGAACACGCGGCCGTTATCTGCGTCGAACGCGATACCGATAACGTCTGTACCCGTCCATGTATTTCCGTAAGCCGTGCTTACAGTGTTTGTATAAACCGTGCCGCCTTGATGGTATCCCCAACTATTGGCATTTTGGCCGATGTAATTACCAAGCGTCACGTTATCTTGCGCGATTCCATATACCGTGCCGCCAGTAACTTCCCAATACCATTTGCCCGATTGCATACCAATCGTGGCGAGAACCATCGTGTTATTTACGGAAGAAGCTTGGTCTAGATTTCCGTTGCTTAGCGCACCGCCTCCGTTTTTCAACGGATTCAACGTCGCATAATTCCCCCGCACCTCGCCGCCTGCGCCCGTGTCCGTGCCGTAGTTGGTCGGGCTGTCAACGAGGCTGTCGTTGCCAACGCCTGCGGTGACTGAGAAGTTCGTCGGCACCCACTGCTTGACGTTGATGTCAGCCGTGTTGTACGCGAACTGTGCAACGGGCGGCGTGAAGTTGCCGGTGTAGCGCGAGAGCCGAGTGAACCGAAAATCGTTTATGTACCCGTTCATGTTGCTGCCGATGGTGACCGGCAAGTTTCCGAACGCGTAGTTAGTGGAGTCAGAGTAAGTCCCGCCCTCAGAAACTCCGTTTACATATAGCCTGATTACACCGCCAATTCTTGCTACAGCAACGTGATACCAAACTCCAGTGGTTACCGTAGTCGTGCCAGTGATACGGTTTCCTAGGTTGGCTTGGTTGACAACAAACTTGCTTCCGCTAACTGTCCGTCCGTAGCTGTTCTGCCCAGCGCCACCTTGTCCAAATATATTCTGAAAACCGGTAGACGGAACGGCGTTGTAATACACCCAGCAGTCGTATGCCCAGTCTCCGATCTGATGCAGAAGCGTGTTGATGTTGGTCGGGAAGGCAACGTAGCTTCCCGCTGCACCGTCAACCGAGATCGAGCTACCACCCCACTTGCTCTGCGTTGTGCTGATTTTTGCATTGCCAACAGTCTCCAGCACGTTCTTGCCAGTGGCATCGATGATGCCGCCGTTGGTGAAGTTGAGGAGAAGCGAAGTGTTTGTGATTGCAGTAGGCGGTGCGGTCGGAGGGGTAAACGCTGATGTATAGACAGCAGTGCCGTTTACGAAGCGGAATCCGTTTATGTACCCGGTCCAGTACTGACCATCAAATGCTCCTGCTCTACCTATAGCAAATATAGTGTTTGAGTCAGAGAACGAAAAGCCTCCGGTAAGCGTAACAGCTACAGAACTTACGCCGTCAACATACAGACGAAGATCGGTACCGTTTCTCACCAACGCTACGTGATGCCAAGCGTTGTTGAAAACTGGTATGGTCCCTGTTCCCGTAACGTTTGAAGAACCATTCCAATAGCTAAAGCTAAGCTCAGGCCCGGTGTTGTTCTTGAAAATTCCGAACGGGCTGTTCGCGTTTGCGCTACCAGCTGAATCTCTCTGTCCGCACAACTGAGCAAAGTTGGCTGCTGTACTTGGTGCGTACACCCATGCTTCAACGGTGAAGTTGTTTGTACCGATGGTCAAAGAGGTGCTATCTGGAATGCTTAGGAAATCCCCCGTCCCGTCAAAATACCCACTACCGCCCACCGTAGCCGCGCTGTACGCAGCCGAAGGGGCGAACGGGCTAAAGGCTTGGACGGAGGGGGTGCCAGAAGCAACAGTGATTGCAAAAGCGTTTGTGCTGTTGTCTACAATACGATTGTCTTGCAGCGTAAGCAGCGAGGTGTTCGTAATTGCGGTCAGCGGAGTGCTGCTTGGCGTGAAATTGCTCGTGTATACGGCAGACTTCACAACACGGAAGTTTGAGATGTAGCCTGTAAACCCGCCCGTAAAACCGCCGATTCTGAAAGTGGCTCCTGAAGAACCAAGCGTTGCGCTCGTAGTCCCGGTATTGGTTGCCTGAGTACCATTTACATAAACCCTTACGGTACTGCCACTCCGAACTAAAGCGAGATGCACCCACGCATTTGTGGCGATCGAAGCCGTGGCCGTAAAAGATACGCCCAACGAATTTAAGTAAACATCGACCCCGGTTGCTGACGGATTGAACGCAAGATAGGAAGATCCTCCTACGTCCATTATCCACAAGCTATTACTACTTGATAGAGACGGCGCGTTTATCCAGCATTCGATAGTAAAGTCGCCCGGAAAGCTAAACGCAGCATTGGCCGGTGCGGTGAAGTAGCCACCGCTAAAATAATTACTCCACCCAGTCTGACTAAACGGCGAGAACGTACCCTGCGTCGTGTTGCCGTTGCGGGTGATGGTGAAGTTGTTGGTGGAAGAGTCTAGGAACGTGTTGTTCTGCGCGCCGTTCGTGCCGTTGCCGTTCAGCAGCAGCGTCGTGACAGGGAAGTACGGGTCAGCGGTGAGCGTCTGGCGGTTGCGGCCAAGATTCAAGACGGTGCTGTTGTCATTGAACGGCAGGTAGAAGCCGTTGTTGCCGTAGCTGCCGGTGTAGGCCAGCGGCGACCAGACGCCGGTCGAAGAGTTGAACTCGCCGAAGGAAGTTGGGTCGAGGGCGAGGCCATCGATGAAGTACGTTTCAGCGCAATAGCAATCGTTGTAGTTTGTCCCTGCCGTTGACCGTCCGATATTGTGTTGCTGCGTGTTGTTTACACCAAGATCGCCAGTTGGATATGTCGCCGTTGAAAACGCAGTTATTTGCGAGCCATTAACGTACAAACGAAGTCGATTTGCTGCGGTCGCATTGTCAGTGTCGGCCACAAGCATGATGTGATAAAACGCAGACAAATCTCTGAATACCTGAGTGGTAATCAACCAATCAGTCGCATAACCTGAAACTCTAAGATTGTCAGCAGAGCCGAAGAAGAAGTTTAGGAACGTAGAGTCGGTGGTTCCAGTTCCTGCGCAGAATATTTTTTTGTCACCGAGTGCAGAACGCTTAATCCAAGTGCTATACGTCCAAGTGCGGCGATTGCCGGCCTGCGGCGGTTGCCACGCCAAATACGCAGAATCCGCGGAGTTAAACCGCAGACTTCTCTCTACTTGATAGGCAGGCGGCGCAACAGCGCCACCTAGTGCAATCTCGTTTTCAAGAATCACGACATGGCTCCCGAAACAGTGGACACGTAGACGTTGGTGCCGTCAGGCGAGTGGTACGACAGCAGGTACGTGCCGGCCGTCGAGATGGTCGCCAGAGCAGTGCTGGTCATCTTCACTGCAGCAGCCTTGGCAATCGTGTAGGCGCTCGGGTTGACTAGAGTAATATTCCCGCTCTGTCCTGCCGTGATATTGGTGAAGGTGAGCGTCACGCCAGCTGCCGGAGTGCAGAGAAAGTTGTTGCCGGCGTTCATGTCGAACGAACCATCGTGGTCAGTCGTTACCGCGCCGCGTTTGGAACCGCTGATCGTCTGGTCAGTATCGGTTGTCACATCGCCCACACCAGCAGGGCCAGTCGGACCAGTCGGGCCTAGCGCACCAGTAGGACCAGTCGGGCCTATACCACCAGTAGGACCTGTCGGACCTTGCAAAGCGCTCAATACCCAATACGCGGTTTGTGTGTCGGGCTGTTGGTTGGTACTGGCCTGAATGGCGATGTAGCTAGAATTGTTATAACTGACTACGTCGTTTGTCGCGTAAGTAGCCACGGACGACCAAGCACCGCGAGGTGTGAAGCCTACAGCGGCGGGCGTAGTGGTTTTCTCATAAACACCATAGTCAACAACCAACGCTGAGTTCGCACTAGCTACTGCAATAATCTTGTCGCCAACAGCTAGATTCATCGGCTTAGGCCAAGAGAACGTAGCATCAGCATCAATAGCCTTGGTATCTAACAGCGTAACAGTAGCGGCTGTAGCTTGTATGTACCGCTTCAAAGTAAGAGAAGCAGACGACCCAGAAATATTTGTAAACACCAGTGCATGAACACTCGCCTCTTGAGTCACAGGACATACATAGACATCCTGCTCAGAAGTAGTAAGTGCTAACGGATTACCTTTGAGTGCCATGATTAACTCCCACCAAAAACTAACGCCATAGCGATCGCATCGCCAATATCAATTCCACCGCTACCAGTGGGACCTGTAGCACCTTGTGCTCCTGTTGGACCCGTTGGGCCCGCGACAGTTGACGCTGCGCCGGTAGGACCAGTTGGGCCTGTCGCGCCTACATCACCAGTCGCGCCCGTGGGGCCAGTAGGACCAACTGCACCTGTTGAGCCCGTATCACCGGTCGGACCAGTTGGGCCGGTCGGACCAGTAGTTCCAGCAGGGCCGGTTGGGCCTGTAATTAGCCCAGCATCAATCCATGTTGAGCCGCCCCACACATACAAGTGGTTATCAGCTAGAACAATGTAGCCATCACCAACAGTGTTGCCTGTAGGCGGCAAATCGCCGACAGTGGCTACAGTGCCTTTGATGTTCAGGCCAGCGCCGATCGGACCAGTGGGGCCGGTAGAACCCGTCGGGCCAATGTCACCTTGTGGACCTGTGGGGCCAACAATACCCTGCGGACCTGTAGGGCCAGCAACCGTAGAATCTGCGCCAGTCGGACCAGTTGGACCAATAACGCCTTGGGGGCCAGTAGGACCAGCGACCGTAGAGTCCGCGCCTGTAGGACCAGTTGCGCCAGTCGGACCAGTAGGACCAGTCGGGCCTAACGCACCAGTAGGACCGGTCGGGCCTTGGGGGCCCAGCGGGCCAGTCTGGACTACCTCGACGATATTCGACTCGGATGAGACGATAACTTGTACTTGACTCATCACACCACCTCTCGCGTGACTTCTTTACTGACGGTGACTTGCCCTTCGAGAAGCCGGGTGACAAATCCGTTCGATGCCTCTAACTCAAGGTCATACACACCAGCGAATTGCTCAAGCGCGGCAGTGTCTTCAGCGGTTATCTCAAGCGTAATCGTGCCGTTATCGCCGCCCAGAGTAATACGTCCGTTCTCGGTAGTAAGCTCGATAATTACTGCCGTCGCCGAAATAGTCTTTCTAACCTGCATACGAGCGGTATAACCGGTCAGATCAACTGCATCACCGTTGCTGTCTTTCCAGACGATAGGCTGCTCATAAGTTGCGCCCTGCTCGATGTATAAATCAAGGTACCCGGCTGACATAGCCTACTCCTTAGAAACTTCTCATGCGCACCTGCAAGCGCACGTTTCTCATGTCACGAATACGAGCATTCGTAACAGCTTGTTCATAGATGTTCTTGTTTGCTGCAGCGAACTCTGGATCAGTCCAGTCCTTGTCTTTCATCTTGCAGAGGTGATACAGCACGCCACAGACGATTGGGTCGATCCAAGTCTGGTACACCCAATCAGGCATACCTTTGGCGGTACGAGAAGGCTTTACTGCCACTTCGCCGGTGATCGCCCATACCTGATCTGGTATTAAGAAAAGGCGCAGCGCTGTGTCGTTCACAACCCAGAAATGAGTTGGCTGGCCCTTCTTGTTCAAAAACTCATGATTCACCAGACGCGAGTCCGTGTGAGTCATATTCTTGTCGTCCACCTTCAGCCATAGAACAGACTCGATCACGGTGTCTATAGCTTCGCTAGTCACGTCATACTCAGCTTGGTCGATAACGGTATTCTGCCCATCCATGGAAACTCTCCACAGATGAGTACGGGCGAAAAAGTCAGACGCGACGATAGGGAAGTACTTCTTGATGACAGCTTCCGGACACGTAGGGATATCCGGAGTAATAAGGTCTAGGGCCTTGTCCCATTGAACGGTTGCCATTATGCGGTCCCCGGTGACACAGCCTCATCGCTCTGAACCTTGAAGTTCAGTGATGTGACCATTGCTTGGTAATGCGCGGTCGCGCGGGCTGCGTTGTTCGCCTGATCCGAATCCTTACTGAACGCCCGATAGAGCATGTAGTCAAGCAGCGGATTGGCATAAATAACGTCTAGCCTGATAACTTCTGAAGTCGCCGGATTCATCAGCTGAACTTCAGTCAAAGTGTGTGGTGCCGGCACGGTGGCGTAGATAATTTCCAACTGAGCCGTGGAAGTAGCAGGTGGATACACCAGAAACTCTTTGGGCACACGCTTGTCGTACATGTACTTCTCAATGCTGATCGACTGAGAATCGTTGTACCAGCCGGGGCGCACGGTGTCCATGCTCTTGCGAGATACAAGCTGCACAGGGCGCTTGTTCGACAAAGCAGCTTTGTTGGAAATTATTTCAAGTACTCGATACGCCTCTGGATAAGTGGCTGAAATGTCTTGGCGGTACCCAGCAGCGCAAGTGAATGTGGCTGTCTGCGCGTTTGAGTCAGGGTGGAGAGCGACAATTTCTTTGTAGCCGTCGTTCAACCAGTCCTGAAGCTCAAGCGCAGTCCAGCGTACTGCAGATGCGTCCAGCAGAATCGTGTGCGCTCGTTTTATGAGATCAACAACTTTTACTGTGGACATGGTTTTCTCATTAGGTCAGACCCTGCTCGAAAGCAGACTCAGCGGTGGGAAACGGTACTTCTTCGTCAGCTGCCTGCTCTGCAGCCATCGCGGCTTCGACTTCAGCCAACACAGGATCAACAACTTGCTGCTCAGATTCTACAACGGCGGCTTTGGCGGGTCTACCACGTTTGGTCTTTGTTTCACCGCCTTGTTCTGCGGCCATTTGGCGACCTTCTTCGGTAAAAACCATATTGTCGCCGTTCAGAAAGCCCAGCACGATATAGTCGTTACCTTGGCGGATACGCGCTTTACCACGCACGATCTCACCACCAAGCTTTTCAACAAGTTCGTAAACGTCCATGTAGTCTCCTAAATTAGAACTCGGGGCCGAAGCCCCGAGTCAATGGGTTAGGCGGGGGTTGCCACCGCGCCAAGCAGAGCTACCCAAGTCAGACCATCGGTACCGATCTGGATGCACTCAACAACTTGCTGCTGACCAACGGTCAGGGCAGCATTTGCGGTAGCACCGTTGATGGTGCCGCCGACAGGGGGATACACCTTGATGTCCTGAGCGGAATCGAGGTTTGCGATCACCACGCGCGACTGAGCCGACATGTTGGAAGGCAGAATGACGCCATCGCCATCAGCAGCAACAGTGGTAACGGTAGCAACAGCGCCAGTAACAGCGGCTGCGCCAGCTTGGGTTTGAGTAGCACCAGCGGTGATGCCAGTCTGAACGCCGCCAACGATGACGGGGAATTGTGAACCTGCCATGATTTTCTCCTAAGAAAAGTAGAAACAAGGGGCCGAAGCCCCTTGAATTACGATGCCGAACCGACCTGAGCGACGACCAGTGCTTCCGGCTTAACGACCTTGCGGCCATACACAGCCAGACCACGGACGATGTCGCCGAAGTCAGTCTGGTTACGCAGAGGCTCAGTCTTGTTCACAGTCATTGCGAACGCAACTGCGTCTTTGGTACCAGCGATCATCGTGCGACGTGCCTTAGCGTTGGCCAGTGCTGCGCCAGACGAGGTAGCCGACAGACCCGATACCAGCTCTTTACCAGCAGCGCCGCGCGGCAGCAGGTTCGACACGTAGACCGTGAAGCGGTCCAGCATACCGATCTTGCCCGAACGGATGGTCGATTGCGGGTCGCCAGTGAAGTACGCCTGAGCGATGTTCGACTGCATCAGCAGATGACGGTCGTAAGGAGAAATGACGAGCCAGCGGCCAGTCTCAGGGACGTTCTGCTCATCCAGAACCGACGACATACGCAGGATCGCGTTCAGCACATTAGCAGCGCTCGACTGATCGATCGGAGTAGTGTCAGTACCCAGATTGTAGGCAGCAGAGATTGCACCGGCGGAAGCGCCTTCGTTAGCAGCGGCAGGACCTTCGGTCACGAACGAGTTGAAGAACACTTCATTTTCGATCTGAATCTTCAGCT
>JACCDP010080854.1_pt1 | contig 11401 bp, 4 predicted proteins | sample 7445841 | NCBI WGS metagenome assembly JACCDP01 (sample SAMN15323441, study PRJNA562643) | freshwater metagenome | isolation source: river surface water | place: USA:Blue River Watershed | collected 2017-08-17
ATGGTTGTGCCCATTACATAGAGCTCCCTTCGGGGATTGAACCCGAGACCTTTGCATTACAAGTGCAATGCTCTACCACTAAGCTAAAGGAGCAACACTGCCATAAAGGCAGATGCGTGTTTTGCAACACACATACCATATAATATGTCGGTTCTCTATATGGTTTTTAAGGTTTTACAAAGGCCTTTCAAATAGTCGGCCAAAGGCCTTCGGCCTTTAACATTGTTGTTTCATATATTCAATAATACACCTATAAACTTGGTATCGTTGAACATCCAATTGCGGGGTTGGCACTTGACCCATAACAAAGTTTTTTTTCACATCATCCGGCAAATGTTGTCCAAAAAACTTATGTCCAAAATTGTGATAGGTTCGCTGGTCATGACAATATTGTATATAATCAAACAACACATCAGCATCTTGTCCGGTTAATAAATGTAATATAATACATGCAACCATGCCTGTGCGACCATGTCCACCTGAACAATGTATAAATAATGTATTGCCGTTTAACAACAAATTTACCAACCGAACACAAAAATCAAGCAATTCTTTATCGCGAGCATGTTGAGACATATCTCTCATTGGAAAATGAACAAATGTGGATGTTGGTGATAAGTTGTCCCCATATTTTGGAAACGGTCGGTGTAAGTTTGTGCGGCCGTATTCCTCATTTAAACACACAAACGTGTTAATACCCGCATTTTCTATATTTTCTATATCGTCTTCTTTATCGGGGTATCCACCAACAAGCAATTTACCAGGTATTAACCAATTACTTGTTTGTGTAACACCGCAATATTTTTTATCATTTGTTCGTCCAAATGTTTTATAAGAGTTTTTTATCCAATTGGTAGATACTTGAATGTCTATTTGCATTTTTTCGTGGTAAACTTTTTATTTTTAAAACAGAGTTTTGTTAAGGGTTACATAATGGTTGGAAAAAGGGTTCAATTTTAAGGGAACTCGTCGTCAAGGTGCCCCTTTGGGGCACCGAGAAGGTGGAGCCCATCGCAGATGGGCTCTATCCCTTATAATCCCATACTTTTTCTTTTTATATTTTCTTTGAAATGGGGTTTTCTATTTTTTTATAAAAAGGTTTTCTATTTTCTGTAATAAAGGGGTTTTATATTTTCTGTAATAAAAAGGTTTTATATTTTTGTATAAGAGGGTTTTATATTTTCTTTATGAAAGGTTAAATAAAACAGTTATTATACAGCTCTTTATAATATCAATCATAGAGACTTATATAAAATTCAACATAAACCTCTATAAAATACGTTTGTTTGTATCGTAATAAATATTTTGCATAATTTATATATGTTGTATGAATTATTGTATTATAGTAGCAAGATATAATGAAGATTTGCAATGGATAAAACCTTTTGTAAATACAATTGTGTATAACAAAGGAACCGCATTAACTGAAGATTTTACTCAAATAACATTAGACAATGTTGGCAGAGAAGGACATACATATTATAAACACATATATGATAATTATGAAAATCTAGCTGAGTATAATATTTTTCTACAAGGAAATCCATTTGACCATTCACCAAACATAATATCAAATTTAAATAATTATATCAACAATAAAGATTTACACATTGATTTTGAGTTTTTACACCTTTGCACATTCTAATCGCCGACCCTATGGGTCGGCGTCTTTGAATGTGTGAAGTAACTGTCACTTTGCAACTGATAAATCATCCATTTATATCCGAGAACCCGCCACAAGGTGCGTCGCGCTAGCGCGCTCCGGTAGCGGGTTCAGGTTATATAATAGGCGTTTTAAAAGTGCAAAGGTTTAAGTGAGCGCATTCTAAGTTGTAATTTAATAGAATGTCCATACCACGCAGGATTACCATTATTGCAAACATATGAAAAAATATTTGATGAAAAAATGGAAACCTTGGAATTTGAATTTGGCGCTGGTGCTCAATTTATTGTATCAAAAAAAACAATACTAAAACGACCGAGAAATTTTTATTTAAAAATTATTGAATTGTTAGATAAAAATATAAGTCCAATTGAAGGATACGTTATTGAAAGATTTCATAAATTAATATTTTGTTAGCATGCATCTTTGTTTTTTGCCGGAATTTTCTTCCTCTTTACAATTTTCTTTGTTACTTTATAATTTACGCTGGTTTCATCCTCTGTTAACGATGAAACCGAATGCATATCTTGATGACAACGTTCACATAAAGCCATTAAATTTGCCACATGATTTGTATGTTCAAAAGCAGTATTTGACTGCATTTCCAAATGATGAATTTCAGTGCTTACTGCTTCACCACACTGTTCACACATTCCACGCAGCTTCTGTGCGTTGTATCGCGATTTTTTGGCACTTAATCCGCCCAAATTCTCAGGAAAATACTTTGTCCTCAGTTGAAACGCCTGTTCTAAAAAATCATTGGGTAAATGCAGGGACTTGCATACCTCTAATCCATACATACTATCCCCCGCACCATCCTTAAGCAATCTGTCATACACAAGTGCGTCTAATTCTCTATCATACACAACTGACATATGTTTTAATTGTAACCGTGTAAGTGCACGGATTTCATCATAATCCACTATTTCATGAAAATGGGTTGCAAATATAAAGCTGCTTTGGGCGGCATGCAGTCGCATTAATCCTGCCACAAAAATACTGAGTGCGCTCTGTGTTTCTGTTCCTGAACATAATTCATCACCCAACACCATAGACCACATATTGGCGTTTTTCAGAATTACACGTAATTCGCTCATTTCCACACCAAATGTAGATAATCCTCTATACAAATTATCCACTCCTAAAATTCGTGTATAGAAGGCACGATATGGTTTATAAATAAATGCGGTGCAGGGCACATAAAATCCAGCTTGTGCTAACAGCGTGGCTATGCCAATGGCTCGTATTAAACTGGTTTTTCCAACCGCATTTGTTCCGTAAAGCAATATGCCGCCACTGCGTAAACATACATCATTTGCCACATAAATTTCATTTGTTTGAAGGTGCTCTATTAATGCATGTCTGAGACCAAATGCTGATACAAATGCTGTGTCTGACTGTTCAATTACCGGTCGGCAATAATTATATTTTTTGGCTGTGTATATGCGGGCTTGCAATGCATCTATTTCCTCTACATATTTGGAAATGGCTGTTAGCCAAGGAAGACATTGCTTTTCTAAAACATTTGAAACAAACTCTGTGAAAAGGGCACTGACACGCCTGCTTAATGCCATACCCAAGTTAAACTCTTTTTGAAAAAGGTTGTTGATAAGGGGGCTCACGACTTCGTCGTTCGCTCCGCTTGCTGCTGCCTTTATTTTTATATCTGTTAAATCCAATGTGACAGATTTGGCAAAAGGCATATGGCGCCAATTACCACTTTCCAATAAAGCCTTCAGTGTTTTTGCGCGGGTTTTTGTTAATATAAATGTTGACCCCGATTTTACCGTTTCATGTATTTTTACAAACTCTGTATTGTCATCCATGTTGCCACCGCTTTGCATCAACATATTAAAGAAATTTTGATAAGACTTTATTTTTACGCGAATTTCATTATATTCTAACACCATTTTGTCCAATTCTTTATCGTAACCTGTTTTAAAAAGGTTGTTTGGGTTTTCCGTGCCAACATTAATTGCTTCGTGCACTTTTTGTAACAATTGTTCTGCAAAAGGCATCTGTTCCACCATATTTAATTCATGCATGGTACTTAGAGCCGCTTCCACGGAGGACACCAAGCCTTGTAACGCGTTCGCCGAAAATCTACCGACTACAATTTGTCGGCCAATGCGGTCTAAATCTTGAATACTTGAAAAATGTTGGCGCACAACCGAGACAAAATTAGTGTTTAATTGGCTTTCAATAAGGTCATACTGCGCATTTAACCATTCCTCATTGTAAACCGGGTTTGTAATCATTTGCTTTATGCGACGTTTGCCCATTGCTGTACAAGCGGTGTTTAACAAGGTTAACACAGAGGAATATTTGCCACAATGTTTACTATCAGTAGATGCATCATCAATCATATTTAATTGTTTTAGTGTGTGATTTGCCAAAATAACACTATCCCCACTATTAGTAAATTGCGGCTGCTCTATGGAGCGCAACAATGCCGGATTATGTTCCTTTGTAAAATCTAATGCAAAACAGAATGCACGTGTTGCCGCTTGCATCATATGAAATTCCTCGCAGCTTTGTCGTGCTTCTTGTCCAAACACACTGTCTAACACAAGTGTTGTATGTGCATGACTTTCACAATTTGCCGCTTTTTCATAAATACGTGCATCATGTACATGAATACATTTAATACTGTTTAATCCACTGTATAGCAATACTTTCTCTGTGGAACATGGCAAATCTCTATGTAATAAAATAAGTTCACAGGGATTATGGACAGAGGCCAATCGCTCTAATTCGTCAAATGTGGTTGCATTGTCTTCAAAGGGCAATGTGCGCTCTGTTAAAAAAGATTTACCAGTGATTAAGTTGAGGATTGCCGCACCCATTACAACTTTACCACGAAACCCCTGTATCCAAAGAGACATCAGATTATTGGTTTTGTCGCCGGTTACAGTTGGCTCATTGGAAATATGCGTGCCTGGACTATAAATGCCATAGACCATATGCTTTTTTTTATCACCGCTTACACTGTTTTCTTCGTCTTGGTTTATTACAACCGCGGTATAACCCGCATCCACCAATATTTGCACATATTTATCAATGGTGTATTCAGGAAACCCTGCCATCAATGTTGGTGGCGTCACTTTCTTTTTTTCACTTACATTTAGCTCGCATAAACGCACAACCTCGGCAAACCCCCAATCACGGTCTTTTTCACAATAAATTTCATAGAAACTGCCGACCATTAAGAGGATAACAGTTTTTACGCCGTATTTTTGAGTATATTCTGCCAAATAATTGGCATATTTTTCATAGATAGATAAAGATTGATGCTGGTCAACAACACCATTTAGCTCTTTAATCAGCTTTGACATAGGATTCTTTGGGGGCATTTTAGTATTGGTCATACTTTTGTTTCAAGGCGTTTCTAAATGGGTTTTGATGGTACATTTGAGTAAGTAAACTTATTTGTAATTATATGTTTTAAAATAGTATACGACGATGAGCAGTAGTACATATAATATTTATGTGAAATGGGTTGGTACTGGTAAACAGATTTTGGAAATAGGTAACCCAAATTTTGATAATAATAATAACAGCAATAGTTCATGTAATGGCTCTGTTGAAGCGGTTTTGCAAAATTATGCAAACAATAACACTGTGTGTGTGCCTGTAACAATTGATGAACATGGAAATATCATGATTGTTGGATCGCCAACATCTGCAACACCAATCTTTGGGTCACCACCTGGGTCAAACAATGCACAAACTACGTCACAAATACCTGTGACACCAAATGTATTACCAAATGCGTCATCAACAACACCTGTGTCATCACCTGCGACACCACCTGCGTCATTAAATGCGTCATCAAATGGGTCATCAACAACACCTGTGTCATCACCTGCGACACCACCTGCGTCATTAAATGCGTCATCAAATGCGTTATCAACAACACCTGCGACACCACCTGTGTCATCACCTGCGACACCACCTGTGTCATCAAATGCATCACCACCTGTGTCATCAAATGCATCACCACCTGTGTTATCAACACCACCTGCATCACCACCTGCGTCGGCAACTGCGTCGGCAAATGGGGCACAACCACCTGTATCACCAAATGCGTCACAAACTGTGTTACCAACACCACCTGCGTCATCACCTGTGCCAACACCAATTGCGTCACCACTTGCACAAACACCTGGGTCACCAAATGGGGCACAACCGCCTGTATCACCAATTGCGTCGGCAACTGCGTCGGCAACTGCGTCGGCAAATGGGGCACAAACACCTGTATCACCAATTGCGTCGGCAAATGGGGCATCAAATGTTATACCAGATGCCGCAGCAGCAGCAGCAGCAGTACATTCGCAAACAACAAATACCACACCACAAGTAGCACAAGTAGATACCACAACAGCATCAAATGCAGCACCACCAGTAGACGCAACAGCTTTACATCAACTTAACTCACAAACAACATACAATCGCATAGACCTTGACACAATATTTAATGAATTAAGTGATGATATGCAAAATGGCGGAGACCAACCCATGCCTAACACAAATCAAATTGTTAAAAAACGTTGCTCAGTCATAAATAAAAATTTGGAATCATTAAAAACAAAATTTTATTCAAATCACAATTATATTAAACTTATATCACTTACTGCTAACGAATTGATTGATTATTTTACTTTGTCAGAAGCCACCAATGCAAATCCAAAAAATAAATTATACGTTTATCAACAAGAGAGTCAAAAAACAACAGCGCCATTTCACAAAACAACGCAGATGCGAAATTTTCTCACCCATTTTCTCAATTTAACATTTATAAACGCAAATGATTTTTATTTAATTCAAACAAAACACGGCAATAACCTTAATGATTTTATTAATAAATTTGATAAAACCGATGTAGATAACTCATCAAAAAAGGCAAACCATTTTAAACACACACTTGATTTAAAAAATGAAACTAGTGAAAACAATACATACATCTATGTATTAGATTTTTTCAAAGTTGTTCAAAATATATTTGGAAATGAAACCGTGCATGCAAAATATTTAACAGATAGTCAAGACGAATATACTGAGGTATTAAAAGAAGTAATGGGTCGTATTAAAACAATTGTTGAATATTCTGTTGGATTAAAACCAAATATAACCCAACAAGTAGAAACTGCGGAAATTCCTCTATTAACACAACTGTTTGAAAAAATGGATATTGGGTTCAATACCGATTTTGTTACAGGCATTGATACATTATTAAAGTCAAAAAGTGATAGTAATATATTAACTTTTTTGAAATTTCGTGGAACACCACTAAATAATAATGCCCGTTTTAACATTCAAACAAACAATCCGCAAACCGGATTGCGTGCGAAATTTAAATACCAAAATTTGTTTGTACAATACAATGATGATAATGTTGCCTACTATGACACAAATGGTTCGCCAATTCAAACAAATTTACAAAACTTAAAAATAGAAAACAATATATTAAAAGTTAAAGACGACTCATATGCACACAAATATTTTTTGGGCAAATTTACACGGGTTTTTACTGTGGACAAAACAAATGCTGAAATATCCAACGAACTTACCGAAGTTTTACAAAAAATAGAAGAGGGTAAAACAGTCTTTATGGTCGGATATGGCGCAAGTGGTGCGGGCAAAACAAGCACACTTATTCAATTAAACACGAAAAATGGAGACAAAGTTGTTACGGAACCCGGCATTATTATGCATTTATGTAATGCTCTTGGCGCCAAGTATTCCAAATTGACTTTGCGAACCACTGAAATTTTTAAATCTAGCAAGCTGAACGAAGGCGATGACAAAAATGATGATATTATATGTTTGAAAAATCCACAACCGGATGCAAGTATTAATTTTGTATATAACGGCGCAGCAGGTTTTGTACTTAGTGAGAAGTATGAACATACAAATCAACATACATATAGAAATAACCAAAACACAACTTTTTTTAACACAGGTGCAACATTAGGCTCTGTATTAATACATTTAATTGATGTTGACCGCTTTGTGAAAGCCACGCCAAATAACCCACAAAGTTCTAGAAGTCATGTATTGGCTTATTTGCAATTTGCGGATACAAATGGTGACACACGCAATTTGGTTGTGGGTGATTTTGCCGGTGTTGAAAATGCGTTTGAATGTGCAAAACCCGAAGTGCTTACCCGATTTTCCAATTTGAAGCGCAATGCATCGGATGCCCTGTTTTACAAGTTTTCACAAGGCGAAGACCCAGACCCGGTTGGAAATAAAGAAACGCGAACCGTTGAGGTTGCAACCGCGGCAGCCATACCCTTTCCTATATTTGATTTTGACAATATTGTGAGTTTTAACCGCGGTAACGAAACAGAGGATGCCAGTTATACGGGATATAGTTATGCCCAGTTTGAACCTGAACTTAAAAACGTTGACAACTTAAAACAATTGATAAGCTTTGTTAAAAATCCAGATTATAATACGCATATGGAACGGTTAACGTTAGACCTTGCTGCTATTCAAAACACTGATAGTTATATTGCATTTGCAGAAAATGTTATACAAATAAATTACCCCAAAAATGCGGATAGTATTGAAAAACAAATGATTGAATTACAAAACAAAATAAATAATCCAGAAACAAAAAAATATAGTGACAGAAAAGACAAATTAACAAATATGTACGACAACATAATAATGAGTATGGATACGCTAAATTTCAAACAAACAAATATTACAGACACATTTTCAAAATTTAAAGAAAACACAGACAATAACAATTTAAAAAACCTTATTTCTGATTTTAATTCTTTGTTTCCAAAAGGTCAGTCGTTAACTGATAAAGATAATAATAGAATACAAAAATTCAAAGAAAATATTATAAATATAATTAATTATATTAATACAAATATATCTTCATCTTTAAAGGAAAAAATTATACCTATTAATATAAATGAATTGTTGCCAGAAAAACCTATACAAAAAGGACATTTTATTACAATTAACGATGAAAAAATAAAATGGTTAATGAAAAATATAATAACGTTTTTAATTGAAGAAGCAACTAATAAAATAAATTCTTTTACAAGCAAAGAACAATTACAAAAAGAGTTTGCAAATGTAAATAAAATAAAATTAGATAATGATAAAATAATTACTTTTATTGATAAATTAAAACGCGGCAACTGTCCAACATATAACGACAAACCCGATTTGCAAACCCGCATCAACGAATTATACTCCTCATATGAAGCATTGTTTGGTGAATCTATACCCAACTTTGATATTAACAAAGAAGGTTGTATAGACACATTACGAAATGAGTTTACAAAAAAACTTGCAACAATGTTTGCAAACCCAGACGCTTTCACAGACACAATTGCCGCCGTAAAACAAGTCACAGACAACATCATTGCAGAAACCCAAGTTAGAAATAAAAACATAGGTCTTATATGCAAATCCAGAACCAGCGAGGGACAGTTTATCAATGGCACACTCAAAGACCTGCGCAAAAGTATTCAACAAATAGTGGCATATAGAAACAAAGACGTGTTAAATGTTACGCCCGATTTTATTACCGGTTGTCTCAATGAATACTGCCCCGCACGAAACGGCTGTTTCAAATTGCCTTCCGCATCTAGCGAAATCAAAGATACATCAGTGATTATCAACGACATTGCGACCACACTATTTAACAATGATTTGATAAAGGTGTATGACCAACTATTGGTCTCTGTGTTATGCGTTGTAAATTTGGAAAAAACTGCAAATAATCCACCTCCTGTGCCTTATGTAGACATAAACACTTTGAAAAAAATGTTTTATTACCGAACAATGTTTATTTCAAAGGCGGACTTTTTAGATTTTTTAGTATTGCTTGAAAAAACGATTGAGAAACTTAATGATTATGCTGACAAATTGGCAGACATTATTGGGGCGGACATTACGCGGTCATTACCTGGCGTTATAAAAACATATAGAACAACGTTGACACTGGATGCTGCCAATTTTGACACATTCAAAACAGATTTTGAGCTTTTATTGAATGCCGCAGAAACTAATAATCCAAACACTATTAAATTGTTTATTGAAAGCATTGATAATAGCAATGCGGCATCCGCAATGGGAACTTTAGAGTTTGTGGATTCAGTTTCCAAATTCAATTCTGTGGAAAATATTTGTTTGAAAGTAAATGATGAAAACGCATTTTTATCAGAGGGGTTTATACCAGTAATTCCTCCTACTAAGCAAAATGGGGGTATAGACACAAGGCGAACACGTAAAGGCGGAAAACGCACCCGCAAGCTTAATAAATTGTCTCGTGTTTAATATATAGTATTTGTAAAATGAGTTCTTCATCGTCAACAGCAACAGTAACATCAGCACCAGCACCAGCATCAAAAAAAACAAGAAAGCTATATAGGGTGTCTTTTGACAATAATAAAACACTAAAGGTTGATCCGGTTGCTAATGTTAGTGTGATAAACTCAGTATCGTTTGACGATTTTTATACTGAGTATAATAAACCGGCTCCCAGTACTACCGTTTCAGGTACTGGTGCTACCGCTTCTGCCGCTCCCGCTTCAGGTACTGTCGTTTCAGAAATGGTGGTTGGCATTGGCGTAGATGAAGACACAAATCAAGTTGTTGTGCCCAAATTGTCTGTAAATTTTGATAGTAACGATGATAATACTAATAGTAACAGCTCAGTTGGTGTTTATTTAAGTGGTGGTCGTCCTGCTAATTCTCAACCAGCACAAACGGTTGATGATTTGTTTGTTCCTTCTACTGTTCCTTCTACTGTTCCTTCTACTGGTGCTTCTACTACTGTTGCTTCTACTGGTGCTCCTGTTTCTAATACTAATTCTAATAATTCTAATGCTAATGCTAATGGTGTTGGTTCTACTATTCCTTCTGCTTCTTCTTCTACTGTTCCTGGTGTTAGCGCTAATGCTTCTTCTACTGTTCCTATTTCTAATGTTTTTAGTGCTAATGGTACTGTAAACAGTAGTAATGTTAATGGTACTGGAAACAATAATTTAAATAAATTTAAAATCGCAGCACAAAAGCTTTCTTTATTTATTAAACCAAATAACACAAGTAACCAAAGTTTAACTGACGCTGTACAAGCTGCTAAAAAAACACAAACAACATTGGAGGATGCTAATGCCAAACTTAATGTTGATATAGTTAAACCTTTAAACGAAGCCTTTAATAATGAATTTACCAAATTAACGACACTTGTTGCAAATGCTGCAACAACCCAAACTGACTATAAATCATCGGAAACCGAATTTAATAAAATAACTACAGACGCAAAGTCAGAAATATCAAAAAGTGACGCACAAGTCGCTACTGAACAACAATCAGCCATAGCAGCTTTGAAACGTTGCGCTGAAGCTTTGGCTGCTTTTACTAGTGCAATTCAAAATATGGAACCTACTGCAAAATCCGAAAAAAATCTTGTTTTGTTTAAACACACTAATGCAATGACTGAGACAGATACTAAATATGAAACTATTGAAAAATCTCAAATATTAAATACCGAAAAAATACAAAAATACAATGAGGTGGTACAAAAATGCGATAATATAACTAAGGAATTAAATAAAGAATTAACCCCTTCTCAAACACCTAGTGTGCGCGGCTCATTAAATAACAACAACAATAATAGCAACAATAATAGCAACAACAATAGCAACACTAATAGCAACAATAACACCAACAATAACAGCAACAACAATAATAGCAACAATAATA
>JACCDP010994352.1_pt1 | contig 11396 bp, 11 predicted proteins | sample 7445841 | NCBI WGS metagenome assembly JACCDP01 (sample SAMN15323441, study PRJNA562643) | freshwater metagenome | isolation source: river surface water | place: USA:Blue River Watershed | collected 2017-08-17
CTCAATTCGAAAATGCAGGAATGTTGGCTACTGGAAAAAACCCAGAGACAGGTCTTGTTGAAGTAGTCGAAGTTGCCGATCATCCTTGGTTTGTAGGTGTTCAGTTTCACCCAGAATATAAAAGTACCGTTGATTTGCCACATCCTCTTTTTGTGGCTTTCGTTAACGCAGCATTAGAAAATAAAAAATAAATACCATAAATGGATAGAAATACAACCATCGGATTAGTTTTACTCGGTTTAATTTTAACTGTCTTTTCAATCGTTAATCAGCCTTCAAAAGACGATTTGAAAAAGAAAAAGTCTTCGAAAACGGAGCAAAAAGACACCAAAGAATTATCAAAAGATAAAACAAAAGTTGTTGACCGAAATACAGGTAATGATACTCCTGATATTCCAAAAAAGATTGCTCAGACTGAAGTAAAAGGAGAAATCATTCGACTTGAAAATGATAAACTAATTGTTGATTTTAATACCAAAGGAGGACTTGTTTCAGCTGTTTACCTGAAAGAATTCAAATCGTATACTGATTTTGCGAAAAAGAAAAAGAATCCGCTTTGCCTTTTTAAAGAGGGCGATAACAGAAATCAATTGGTTTTCCCTTACAAGAATCAAACCTTTAGATCAGCTTCTCATGTTTTTAGAGTATTGAAAAAATCGCTAAATTCAATAGTTTTTGAACTCGAATTACCTGATGGAAAAATTCAACAAACCTATAATTTAAACAATACTTATGATTTAGATTACGATGTTGAATTAATTGGTTTAGAGAGTGTTGCTAGAAAAAATATTCAATTCAATTGGAAAACCGAATTCAGAAAAACGGAACGTTTATTTAGTGAACAACGAAGGGTTTCTACTATTTGTTATGAGCAACAAAACGAAGGTTTTTCTTACTTAAGTGAAACTTCTGACGATTACTTAAAAGCTGAAGATAATTTAAATTGGGTAGCTTACAAACAAAGTTATTTTTCGTCAATTGTACGACCTGAAAACGGTTTCACGAAAGATGGTTCTTCGATGAATGTCCGAAATTACAATGAAGGTCACGAGAAAAAATGGTCGAATATCAAAGACTTTAATTCGACTTTGACATTGAATTTAAAAGATTCAAAAGCTTCATTTAATTGGTTTTTTGGACCTAATAACTACGAACTATTAAAAGCTTACGATAAAAACTATGATGATATACTGAACTTTGGTTGGGGACTTTTCCGTTGGATAAATATTTATGCAGTTCAACCAATCTTTAACTTGATCTTATCTGGTGGAATTGGTGTCGGAATTGCTATTCTACTTTTAACAATCATCTTGAAACTCATTTTGATGCCAGTTCAATGGAAAATGTTTGTTTCATCTGTAAAAATGAAAATACTAAAACCAGAGGTCGATGAGTTAAACGCGAAATACCCGAAGCAAGAGGACGCAATGAAAAAACAGATGGAGATGATGAATCTCTACAAGGAATCTGGTGCAAGCCCACTCGCTGGTTGTGTTCCGATGTTGATTCAAATGCCTATTTTATTGGCGGTTTTCCGTTTCTTCCCTGCTGCGTTCGAGCTACGTCAAAAGTCATTTTTGTGGGCAGAGGATCTATCATCTTATGATTCCATTTTAGATTTTGGATTCAATGTATGGCCGTATGGAGATCACGTAAGTTTGTTTACGCTTTTGATGTCAGCCACTACCCTGCTCTACACATACATGAATAGTGGAAACGTTCAGCAACCGCAACAACCTGGTATGCCTAATATGAAGTTTATCATGTATTTCTTTCCTGTTATGATGATTTTCTTCTTCAATAACTATTCTGCAGGTTTGAGTTACTACTACTTTATTTCCACACTAATTTCTATCCTATTAATGGTTGCAATTAAAAATTTCTTTGTAGATGAAGAAAAATTACGGGTAAAAATGGCTGAACGCAAGGCTCAAAGCGCTGCTAACGGTGGTAAGGAGAAGAAAAAGTCACGCTTCCAGCAAAAATTAGAAGAAATGCAGCGTTTACAACAAGAAATGAAAAATAAGAAAAAATAAAATATGAAATTTTTTATCGATACAGCAAACCTAAACGAAATTCGAGAAGCAAATGATCTTGGAATTTTAGATGGAGTTACAACCAACCCTTCCTTGATGGCAAAAGAAGGTATTACGGGCGCTGAGAATATATTAAATCATTATGTTGCGATTTGTAACATCGTTGATGGTCCTGTTAGTGCTGAAGTAATTTCAACAGATTTCGAAGGAATGATTCGTGAAGGAGAACATTTGGCAACTCTTCATAAAAACATCGTTGTAAAAATTCCAATGATTCCAGAAGGAATTAAGGCTATAAAGTACTTTTCTGGCAAGAACATTAAAACGAATTGCACACTTATTTTTTCAGCTGGGCAAGCACTTTTAGCTGCTAAAGCTGGAGCAACATATATTTCTCCTTTCCTTGGTCGCTTGGACGATGTTTCAACCGATGGCTTGGCTTTAATCGAGCAAATTCGTGGAATTTACGACAACTACGCATTTGACACAGAGATTTTAGCTGCCTCTGTTCGTCACCCAATGCACATTATTCATTGTGCTGAAATTGGCGCAGATGTTATGACCGGGCCTTTAAGTGCAATCAAAGCATTAGCAAAACACCCACTCACCGACATTGGGTTACAACAGTTTTTAGCAGACCACGCAAAAGGAAACAAATAAATTATGCTATCCAAAGAAGCGCGAAAAGAACGAAATCTTTTGTTCTGGGCTGCCTTCAAGGAAGTCATGCGAAAGCAAGTTTCATCGTCTGGTCGCCGTGTAAATTGGGCAACCTACCCTACTCAAGTTAAAAATACATACCTGCGCTTGATTTCTGATGGAAAACTAACAGCGGTTTGTTACGATATTCAATTCAAGGATGAAGGTGTGCAAGCCATCTTTTGGGAACAATTAGGTGAATTGAAAAAAGTGCTAGAAGAAACGATGAAACACCCAACTAAATGGGATGAATCATATCTAAATTCGGAAGAAATGAAAATTGGTCGCATTTCTTGGGAATTGGAAAATGTAAATTTTTACGAGGATAAAGATTGGCCAATAATTCATCAGTTCTTCAAAGAGCGCCTAATTGAATTTGACGCTTTTTACCAAGAATTCAAGGATATTCTCATTTCATTGGTTGAATAAAGTTATTTTTGCCTTATGAATAAACTGTCAGTTTTATATTTTTTCCTTTTGATTTTCCAACTTGGAAATTCCCAGATAACTCTTTTTTCGACTGATTTTCAATCGGGTATTCCTTCTAATTACACTATCTTAAACAACGATGGAAATGTCCCTTTTTCATCGATGACACCTTTTATTGGTCAGGAAGCTTGGATTTCATTAGAAGATCCAGATAGTACGTCGAACCTTGTGGCTGCTTCAACATCGTATTTTGAAACTGCTGATTCGGCAGATCGTTGGTTGATTTCACCGCAAATTTCGTTGTCGTCATTTGGAAATTATTTGACTTGGAAAGCAAAATCGCACGATCCTTCTTTTCCTGATGATTATTTAGTTCTTCTGTCAACAACTGACAATTATCCCTCAAGTTTTACGGACACCATTGGGAACGTAGAACAAGAAAATTTTGAATGGACTGAACGGGAAGTTAATTTGAGTAATTTGGCATTGAATGACTCTTTAATTTACATTGCTTTTGTATTGAGAACATATGACGGATTTAAATTGTATGTTGATGATATTGAGGTTCGTGGAGAAGATGCAACTAGCCTTATCGAATCATCCATTGAAGATTTCAAGGTTTATCCCAATCCATTTAATGATGTTATTCAAATTGAATCAGATAAAAATGTTGAGTCAATTTCAATTTATGATTTAAACGGAAAACCACTTTTTGAAACGACAAACAATACAATCAATCTTAATTTTCTCACAAGTGGATATTACTTTGTTGTTTTAAAATCTGAAAAACAAACATTTACATACAGAGTTCTAAAGTTTTAGTTTGATGTCAAACTTAATCGAAAACATCAAAAATAAGATTGAAAATCAATTCAAAGATCTAGAAGGGAGTCACGATTGGCAGCACATTTTAAGGGTTTATAATATGGCTGTGCATCTTCACAATGTAGAAGGTGGAAATCGTGAGATTATTGAATTGGCAGCTTTACTACACGATGTTTCGGATCACAAATACAACGGAGGGAATTTCGACGAAGGTTGGCAAGTCGCTCGACAAGTAATCATCGATTTTGGCGGAACAGAGGAACTAGCAAATTCGGTAGCTGATGTAGTAAAAGTTGTTTCTTTCAAGGGAGCTTTAGTAGAAGATGTGGAAACATCGCTGGAAGGAAAAATTGTTCGCGATGCCGACCGATTAGATGCTATTGGATCAATCGGAATTGCTCGAACCTTCGCTTATGGTGGAAGCAAGAATCAAGCAATTTATATTGAAAATATCCCATCAGTTTTACACGACTCAAAAGAAGCTTACTTCAATTCAAAAACACACACAATCAATCATTTTTATGAGAAATTACTCTTGTTGAAGGATCGAATGGAAACCCAAACCGCCAAGGAAATCGCTGAAATTCGTCACGAACGAATGATTCGTTTTCTCGATGAATTTATAAGTGAGCATAATTGTAAATCATAGTCGTTGATAACTATCTTCAAAACTCTTTTTAGTTTATTTTAATAATCGACTTGATTTTTTGGAATTTTGAATCAAAATCAATTTTATGAATTCAGATGTTACAATAGAGGAACAAATCGAGCAATTAAAATCTCAGTTAACAGGCGATATGTTTTTCGATATGGATTTGAAGGATCAAATTCACAATTTAGAAATGAAATTAAAAGGTGTCAAACCAATGGATAGTCACTTTGATTGTATCGGTTGTGGTTCGTAATTAAACAATTAAAGCTCAAAAGCGTTTTTAATCCATGAAGCAATTCGATATACCTGAATTCTATCGATCTCCTCTAATTGGTAAAGTAAAGGCCAAAAGAAAATTGGAGGACCCAAGAAAACAAGACTTCTCCCCTACACCATTGGATTTCGGGAAAATTTCCTTTTTGATTCCGCGTCATTTTGGGTTTTGTTACGGCGTCGAAAATGCGATTGAACGAAGCTACAAAGCAATTGCAGAAAATCCTGGAAAACGAATTTTTCTATTGAGCCAGATGATTCACAATCCGGATGTAAATAAAGATTTATTAGAAAATGGATTGACTTTTCTTCAAGATACAGACGGAAAGCAACTCATTCCTTTCGAAGAATTGACTTCAGATGATGTAGTAATTATTCCGGCGTTCGGAACAACATTAGAAATTGAAAATAAACTTCGTGAAATCGGAGTAAATATTGATACGTATAACACGACATGTCCTTTCGTGGTTAAGGTTTGGAATCGATCGGAGAAACTTGGCGAAACCAATCACACCATAATCATTCACGGAAAATACAATCACGAAGAAACACGCGCTACTTTTTCTCACAGCTCATCGAATGCACCTTCACTAATTATTAAAGATTTGAAGGAGGCAATTTTCTTAGGGGATTTTATTTTAGGCAAAAAATCCAAAACAGAATTCAATACAATTTTTGAAGGTAAAATGTCGGATGCTTTCGAATCGGAAAGGGATTTAATCAAAATTGGAGTTGTCAACCAAACAACCATGCTTGCTTCTGAAACACAGGAAATTACTGAGTATTTAAGAAATGTGATGATTGAAAAATATGGCTCAGAAAATATTAAAAACCACATTGCAGACACGCGAGATACACTTTGTTATGCCACAAATGACAATCAATCTGCTACTATAGAATTATTAAATTATGATGCAGACCTTGCAATTGTTGTAGGTGGTTACAATAGTTCAAATACAACACACTTAGTAGAATTATTGGAACAAAAGTTCCCGACTTACTTCATCAAAGGAAAAGACGAAATCATTTCTAAATCGGAAATTGAATCATTTAATATTCATTCAAAATCAATTGATCGTTACACAAATTTTCTCCCCTCAAAAGATAAAATAAAAATCATCATTACTTCCGGTGCTTCCTGTCCTGATTCAATTGTGGATGGTGTATCCCAAAAATTACTTAGTTATTTTGAGCTTGAAAATTCAATCGAAACTGTTTTAGAAAACTTATAAAATGAAGATTTACACAAAAAAAGGAGACGAAGGAAAAACGGGATTAATTGGAGGTACGCGTGTATCAAAGCATGCTCTTCGAATTGAATCGTATGGAACCGTTGACGAATTAAACTCATTTATCGGTGTGGTTCGAGATTATGATATCAATGTAATTTATAAAAATCAATTAATCGAGATTCAAGATCGCTTGTTTACCATCGGATCAAGTTTGGCTTCAGACCCTGATAATTCGAAAATGAAGATTCCTGATTTATTGGAAACAGATGTTGAAATTTTGGAAAAATGGATGGATGAGATGGATGCTGAATTACCTGAAATGCGCTTTTTTGTGCTTCCCGGCGGAAATCACGCTGTTTCATTTTGTCACGTTGCAAGATGCGTTTGCAGGAGGGCCGAACGACTAATTGTTGAGTTAGCCGAGAATGATTTCGTAGCTCCTTTGGTATTATCATACATGAACCGACTGAGTGATTATCTTTTTGTTTTGGGGCGGAAAATTGGCTTAGATTTAAAAGCGGAAGAACAACCTTGGCATCCACGTGTTTAAATTGTTTAAAAAAATAATTATCAACTTTTAAAGAAAAACATTCATTATTTAAAAATAATTTTACTTTTGCCGAAAATACGCGATAAAAATAAGAAACTATGTATTGGACATTAGAACTTGCATCATATTTGGAAGACGCCCCTTGGCCTGCAACCAAAGAAGAATTAATTGATTTTGCCATTCGAACAGGTGCTCCATTAGAAGTGGTTGAAAACTTGCAAGATTTGGAAGATGAAGGCGATATGTATGAAAGTATCGAGGAGATTTGGCCCGACTACCCTTCCCGAGAAGATTTCCTTTTCAATGAAGATGAATACTAATTTTAGTCTCGCTTCGGCGGGACTTTTTTTTATCCAATGAATTTTTTAGGTCACCTTTATTTTTCTAACGACGATAAAGATTTAATGCTTGCGAATTTGTTTGGTGACTTCGTAAAAGGATCAAAATTCAATCATTTTTCAACTAAAATACAAGAAGGTATTATTCTTCATCGGAAAATTGATTCATATATCGACCAGCATAAAGATGTTTTCGAATTGAAACTCTTGCTATATCAAGATCTGCCGAAAGTTGCAGGAATTGCTGTGGATATGTTTTTCGATCACTTGTTAGCCAAAACTTGGAAAATGCATCACATTCAGGAATATGAAACTTATTTGAATGATTTTTATGTTCACGATTCAGCAATTGAGAACGATTTGACTGAAGATTTCAAGCAATTTATTAAATTATTCAGAGAGCGAAAATGGCTTAACCACTACCCTACTTCATTTGGTTTGGAAAAATCATGCGAAGGTGTTTCAAGACGAATTTCATTCTCGAATAAATTAGCAGAAGCTCCCGATATATTTTACAAACGTGAAAATGAAATTGAAGCCGTTTTTCAAAAATATATGTTGGATGCAAAAACACATTTCGCTAAATCAAATTCAGTTCAATAATGCAAAGTTTACCTGCGAAATTCGTTGATCGAATAAAACGTGAAAATCCAAATCAAGAAATATTATTGGGTTCACTAGATTCTGAAAGTCCAATTAGCATTCGATTAAATCCAAATAAGACACAAGAGTTAATTCATCTTGAATTCGCAGAACAAGTTCCCTGGTGTTCAACTGGATATTATTTGAAATCTAGACCGAAATTTACCTTGGATCCGCTTTTTCATGCGGGCTGCTATTATCCGCAAGAAGCAGGATCAATGTACATCGAATCCGTTTTTAAGTCATTAGAATTATTTGATTCCCCAGTGGTTTTGGATTTATGTGCGGCACCCGGGGGAAAAAGCACCTTGTTAGCGGGTTTATTGAGTAATCAGGGTGTTTTGGTAAGTAATGAAGTTATTCGATCCCGAGCTTACATTCTTGTTGAGAATGTAACGAAATCAGGCTACTCAAATTGCTTAGTTACAAATAACGACCCAAAAGATTTTTCAACATTAAAAGGAAGTTTTGACGTTGTATTAATCGATGCACCATGTTCAGGCGAAGGAATGTTTCGAAAAGATCTGAAATCGCGCGCTGAATGGAGTGAGGAAAATGCGAATATGTGTAGTGCTCGTCAAAAGAGAATTGTAATGGATGTTTGGGATTCGTTGAAAGAAAATGGATACATCATTTATTCAACTTGTACATTTAACCCAGAAGAGAATGAAAACAACATTGATTGGCTGTTGAACGAATTAGATTGCGAAATCGTACAAGTTCCTTTGTTTGAAAATGTAATTCCAGATTCAAAAAAATATGGTGTATATTTTCTTCCTGGGTTCACAAAATCAGAAGGGTTTTATTGTTGTGTTTTGAGAAAGAAAGAGAAAGTTAACTTAAACTTAAAAATTAAGTTAGAAAATCTATCTATTTTAAAATCAATAGATAATATTAGTTCATTTACCAAAATTTCTTCTGATTCGGTGTATTGGAATGAGAACGAAACTATTTTTGGGTCTAAGGAACAAGTGTTTAATTTTTATGCTCAGCATTTGAAGAAACTAAAATGGATGAAAACTGGGGTGAAACTTGGAGAAAACACGAAAAAAGGTTTCTCACCCGATATTGAATTGGCCTTGAATCCATCGATGATAAACATCAGCAATACAATCGAATTAACTGAAAAACAAGCCTTGAAATTTCTGCACGGCGATACGTTCGAGTTAAATGCTTCTTCTGGAATACATTTGCTGTCGTTCAAAAATCAACCAATAGGATTTATAAAGCACCTTGGAAATCGCTTTAATAATTTGTACCCGAAAGAGTGGAGAATCCGAATGGATTTGGGGTTTTAGTTTTATGAGCTCAAAGAATTTGAAGCTAAACTTCACTTTGATTTTAGTAGTTCACAAATTGAAATATTTAGAAAGAAATTTGATTCTTTTGAATTACTTCATGAAAGTTGGAAATATTCTTTTAATATTGAAAAACAGAAGCAACAATTGCCTACCTTAATTCGTTTTAATGTTGTTAAAAATACACTTATAAAACCTTACTTACATATATTATTGCTTATGATATTGAATTTGAGCCATTTAAAAGCTCAAATCGTATCGCCCTTTAATATACGATATCAAACCAATCAAAAAGGCGGGATAGCTATTTTATCCAATCTTGCTTTGACCTGTAATTCAAACAACAATAATTGTTCAACCTATCAGAATCAATTACCACCAAATGGAAATCACAACCAAGACGGTGGTATAACGATGGGCTATGTAGATACAGATATCTCAGCACTTACCTGGATGTCCAGTAGCGATAGTCTGAATTTACCTATTTGTAGTGAAATTTCTTGGGCTGGTCTATATTGGAGCGCTCGAATAAATGTAAATACTACTAACTATGCGAATAGAAATCAGGTCAGGATTAAAGTAGACAATGGTTCTTATATAAATCTAACAGCTGACAATTTATTAGATGTTACCACAATACCAGGAAATCAGGGATTCGCCATGCCCGGTTATTATTGTTTCAAGGACATTACTTCGATCGTTCAACCAACCAATGGAAACGGAAGATTTACGGTGGCGAATATTGTCGCTCAAACAGGTTCCAATAATTTATTTGGCGCATGGTCTATTGTGGTTGTTTATAAAAATTCCCTACAATCCATGAGAAATTTAACTGTTTTCGATGGAATGGCCTATGTAAGTAATCAAAACAATTTAGATATTCCAATCTCCGGTTTTACTACGCCGTCAGTTGGTCCGGTTAGCTTTGAATTAGGCGTTGTTGCTTATGAGGGGGACAGAGGCATTCAAGGCGATCGTTTGCAATTCAACGGGAATGGTTCTTTTTTAGATGTTCCTGATGCGTTAAGGAATTCAACTGATTTTTTTAATAGTACGATTACTTCAAATGGTTCATTGACTCCATATCGTAATCCAAGTTATAACAATACATTGGGATTTGACGCCGGAATCTTCATTCCCAATAATTCAACGCAGACATACTTACCGAATAGCGCAACAACTGCTACAGTTAGAGTAGCGACCTCCCAGGATGCTATTTTACCTAGAGTTATTACCTCTGCTATTGATATTTATGAGCCTGATTTACGAGCAACTGTGTACATTAATGATTTGAATGGTCCTCCAGCTATGCCAAATGATATTCTGGAATATAAAATTGTTGGAAAAAATATCGGTTCTGATTTATCGCTTAACACATTTATTACTGATACGCTGGATATAAGAACGGAATATATTCCGAATTCGATATCATTTTTGAATGGTCCTTTCATCGGGCCTAAAACAGATGGAATTGGTGACGATCAGGCGGAATATATTGCATCTTCACGAACAATTAAAGCACGTGTGAACCCGGGTGCAACGAATACTTCCGGTGGATTAATGATTAACTCTCCGAATGGAGCAGATAGCGCAGTAGTTCGCTTTCGAGTTCGTGTAGTTGATGATTGTGTGATTTTAAGTTGTGATAGCACCTTGGAAAACAAAGCCTACATTTTTGGTGAAGGCGATATTTCAGGTAATTCCTACAATAACGGTGGCGCGTCGGATATTTACGATGCGAATGGCTGTCCTTCTTCATCAAGTAATTTAATTTCAGTTTATGCCCCTAATTGCCCTCCAATTGACATTTTGAACGATGCGCCATTTTGTCAAGGTGACACCTTGCATTTATGGTCCGTAAATTCAGTTTATGCGAATTACCTTTGGACCGGACCAAATAATTTTTCATCCACTTCATCGAGTATTTCGATTCCAAATGCTAGTTCGAGTTATTCGGGAATATACAATTTATCCATTTCTCTTATTGATGGCTCTTGTGCCTACAACAATTTAATTGATACAGTTACTATTCATCCTAATCCGATTATCAGTTTAGATTCTCTTAAAAATATAACCTGCTTCAATGCCTCCAACGGAAAAATCTATGTTAGTGCATCAGGAGGTACGCCAAACTACCAATTTCAATGGAGCCCAGGAAGCTTTACGAATGCTTCTCTTTCAAATCTGGGACCGGGTAATTACACAGTGATTGTCTCGGATGCCTATACATGTTCGGATACAGCAACTTACACGATAACTCAGCCTACAGTTGTTGTGGCTACTGCGAGTAAGACTTCCAATTACAATGGTAGGGATATTAGTTGTTTTGGGGCATCAGATGGATCTGCAACGGTTGTATATTCGGGAGGAACGCCACCTTATCAAGTGAGTTGGTCATCAGGAGGAGCTGCTACACCATCGA
>JACCDP010550197.1_pt1 | contig 11395 bp, 12 predicted proteins | sample 7445841 | NCBI WGS metagenome assembly JACCDP01 (sample SAMN15323441, study PRJNA562643) | freshwater metagenome | isolation source: river surface water | place: USA:Blue River Watershed | collected 2017-08-17
ACTCATGCTGGAATCGGGACTCTATTCGTCTCTTTATAACGAGTTAAGTGCAAAAGAAAAATCAGGCTACGTGCAAAATGGAACCGATCCTACTTAAGCCCGGCGTTTGCGCGTACATCATCGCATTTAATGAGGTAGAGAAGATTGCTGCGGCAATCAAAAGCGTCCTGTGGGCCGACGAAGTTCTCCTGGTTGACTCGCATAGCACCGACGGCACTACTGAAATAGCGGAAAGCCTTGGTGTCAGGGTCATCCATGTGCCCTTTAAAGGATATGGAGATTTGCGCAACGAGGCACTATCCCATATCCGCCACGAGTGGGTTTTTAGCTTGGATGCAGATGAACGATGCACTCAGGCCTTGGCTCAGGAGATCCGGTTAGTTGTTGACGGGGCAATCGCTGGGGATGTTTTTTTTGTCCCTCGGAAAAACTACTTCATGGGTCGATGGATTAAACACTCCGGTTGGTATCCAAATTACAGGCAACCACAGGTCTTTCGTCTGGGAAAAATGAAATATGACTCCCTACCTGTTCATGAAGGTTACATTCTTCAAACGGATCAGCCTCCCAATTATCTAAGAAATCACGCCTATCAATTCCCCTTTAAAGACGTTGGCGAGATCCTTAGAAAAGCAGACAAGTACTCCTCTCTGGGGGCTAAGAAACTTGGATCTAAAAAACTTTCTGTTCCCATCGCATTCGCTCACGGGATTTGGTCATTCACAAAACACTATATTTTTAAGCTTGGATTTTTAGACGGAGCACCAGGGTTTATCATTGCGATCGGTAACTTTGAGGGCACGTTCTATCGTTATTTAAAGGCTTTAGAAGTGCGCGGCGGATCCGCTATTCCGAATAATACTGAGGGATACTAAAGATAGTCTAGTAAAAGCAGTCAATATAAATCTCCGGCAACCCATAGCATACGATCTACAATACCAATGCTATCTGTGTATCGAGACCCTGCATTTGCTATGCACTCTTGCGCTCAACGCCTAAAACGAAAGTTGCTTTCAACCTGTTCTCTAAAAACCCTAGGCTCTCTCTGAATCCATTTGCGATAAGAATCAAAATTTTCATAATGGACTTCGAAATGAGATAACACGTCGGATGCGATCCTGCCAAAAGAAGCTGTAAAGTCTGGTGACGTGCTGTTTAATTTATATTGCGCAGGAATAGGTAGGTCAAAATCGTTTTTTGCAGAGCCGAGCATTCCGGTTATTACACAACAGCCATGCATGGCGGCCTCCCGTGGTAGCCGGTCTCTCCCGGGATGATGGCCAAAGTCAATATATATTTTTGCCTGAAAAAGTTTTTCGGACAGCTGCGTTATATTTAGGTTTTCAACAGGTTCGAACGTGAAATTCGGGAACGATTTGATGAGTTTCGATGTTTTATGAAAACCTTTACTCGGGTTATAAAGAATCTTATCTAGTTTAAGGTCGATTTTTCCGAGAAATCGATCGCTCAGAAAAATTTCATTAATCGAGTCGATTAGAGGGGCGGGGCTCAGTCGATGGGTTTGCAAGTACTCTGACGCGTATACCGTCTGCGAGTAATGCCGCAATCTCGTGAGAGCTTTTGCTCCGCTCCAGGGCCTACGCCCTTGTAAAAATCGTTTGAGATATCTAAGCTTGTCATGAAGGCGAGATAAATTCCGGCGCTCGAGAAAATTATCTAGCGATAGCCACCATAGCGCTGCAGTGGCTTTGCCTACTTTGAGCGCGAGCATAGGATAAATCTCTGGAAAGATGATGAGATCCTCTTCCTTATCTTCGTACGCATGAACGGGGACACGGTAATTAAGGTAAGCATTAGGGGTAACCGAGGCCTTCGAAAAAGGGTAATAGCAGATGAAAGCCGATAAACCTAAAGACCGCATGATCGCCGCAAGCTGATGAAGTGCCTCAGGTCCACCGGAAGTGACGTTAGCTGGACAAACTATAAGTATTTTTGAATATTCATTCACAATTTCACTCAAGGCCCCCTTTTTTGGAGCCGCCGCTGAATCCGATGCGAGAAGCTGAACATCAAGCCAAACAAAGAAAGACCCTTGTTCGGATAAACGACATCCAAATACACTCTAGCTTGGTTATACCGATTGAATTGTTGGGAATTCACTCTAATTATACCAGTCGAAAGCTGTTTAGCGCTGTAAGAATGTCTTCTATAATTCAAATTGAGAAACATCGAAATAAGCGAAGAAACCATGACAATACGCACTAAAAAATATCGAGATTATGAAGACTATATCAACCATCAAAAATCTAAAGCGCCACCTGGGAGTGACCTGCACAAGCGTCTGCTTACTGACCTCTGGCTAAGTGATTGCGATGGATTTAGAAAAAATTTTAGTCCTTACAAGTCCTTGTTTGATGGAAAGACAAAAGCACTTTGTTTGGGCGCTCGCACTGGACAGGAGGTTTACGTGCTTAGAGATATGGGTCTGGAAGATGCAATCGGGATAGACTTGCATGCCTGCCCGCCGCTGGTCCAGGAAGGTGATGTACACCAACTCAGTTTTGAGGATGAGAGTTTCGATTTTATTTTTAGCAACATTTTTGATCATGTACTCTACCCGGAAAAATTCTTGTCTGAGGTTGACCGCGTTTTGCGACCAGGTGGTCACTGTTTGTTGCACCTCTCGGTCTCTAACAAAGGCGCTCCCCCCCAAACCGGATCTACTGCTGTGGAGCCACAGAGCTCAATCCAAGAGCTGTTGTCCGTCTCATCGAGGCTCGTTCAGGAACTCCTCGGTAAGTTTTTCGCGAAACATCCAGATAAAGACCCATGGGCATCTACCTTCGTAACGAGCTCAAAAGATGTAATTCACTATTTTTACAGCTACGGTCATTATAGCGTCTTGAAAGACGAGGCTCTGGAGCAGGAAAATTGGCCAACCTACTGGACACTTCTCGTCAAAAAAGCGCACTCTTAGATAGCCATATGAAACCTTTCATACCCCAAATGCGGCCCCTATTTGGCGCTGAGGAAAAAAATGAAATCACTACCTATCTTGAGGGAGATGGATACTTAACGGAATATAAGAAGACAGAAGATTTTGAATCGGAAGTTGCAGCCTTTGTAGGTGCGAAACATTGTATTGTCGTGAATAACGGTACCGTATCTCTAACGCTCGCGGCGATTGCATTGGGCATAGAAGCGGGAGACGAGGTAATTGTCCCAAATTACACTATGATCGCCACTCCAAACTCTGTCAAGTTACTGGGTGCAAAGCCTATTTTTGTTGATGTTGAGTCAGAAACATTAGTATTAGATATTGAACTTTTAAAACAATCAATTACAAAGAAGACCAAAGCGATTATTCTGGTCTCTGCCAACGGCCGCTCTCCGAGGTCTGGAATTGATGCATTTGAGATGCTTTCCAACGAGACCGGGATTCCGATAATCGAAGACGCCGCGCAATCCTTAGGTTCTTATTATCCTGACGGCCGTCATGTCGGACGAGCTGGACAAATTGGATCTTTTAGTTTTAGCACGTCGAAGATTATTTCAACGGGGCAAGGCGGAGCTCTGGTGACTGACGACGATATTCTTGCAGAGAAACTGAGGCGGCTCAAGGATTTCGGGCGTGCCAGGGGCGGTATTGATATTCATGATTCAATTGGTTTTAATTTTAAATTTACTGAGTTACAAGCTTGTGTTGGCCTATCGCAAATGCGACAGTTATTAAATCGTATTTCACGAAAAAAAGAAATTTGGCGTAAGTATCGAGATGCACTTTCACACGTAGAGGGCATCAAGATATTCGAACACGATTTGAATTTTTGCACTCCGTGGTTTATTGATTGTCGGGCATCACGTCGCGATGATCTAGCAGCTTACTTGACATCTAATGGCGTCGGGAGTCGCAATATGTACCCGCCAATCCATGGACAGAGATGCTATCACCTTGATGGACATTATCCTGTTTCAGAAGAGATTGGTCGGTCCGGCCTTTGGCTGCCGTCGATGGTGCAGCTCAGCGACGATCAGATCTCCGAGATTTGTTCGACAATATCCCAGTTTTACTCTCATTGAGCGGGAGGGTATTTGGGTTTAAAGGCAGCCATATTCAAGGACAGGTGCAGTCCATCCTCTTTATGCATATGCGGAAAGTACGCCTGTGAATGGTCGTCTACACTTGAATGTTCGGTTAGGCGCCAGTCCCAAAGACAGGGTTCAATAAAACCAGCATTCAAAAGAGTATTGCGAAGCGACGGTTCATCATAAACAGTTTTGTGGAAAAGAATTTTCGAGTCGGCCGGATCTGTATCAATTTGTATTCGCCCAAACAACGGACCTAGAACCTTATCGATAGTGCCCGTAAGCTGATATAGCTGAACCAGTGCGCTAAAACTTGGTACGGCCAGCCGCACCTCCCCTCCCGGGACTAATACTCTTAGCCATTCATTAAGCGCTTGCTTGGCTTCAAAACGATCGAAATATTCAAATGCGTGGCTACAGTATATAAGTTCAACTGAGGCATCCGCAATGAACGGCAAGTGATCTATGTTGCTTCTGAAGTCAATATGAGGCAGGTCACACAAATCAATGTGTACGAATCCTTTAATATACCTCTTCCAGCATCCTAAATGTAACTTCATTTAGCGAGTACTGCAGTCCAATGATCAATCATCTCTCGCATCATTTGTTCAAAAGTAATCTCTGGCTTCCAGCCAAGAGTTTCTCTTGCTTTGGAAGCATCACCCTTCAAGTAAGGTAGCTCCTCGGGTCGGAAGTGTTTGGGATTGACAACAACAAACTGCTCATAGTTCATTCCAAGTTCCCGAAAAACAAACTCGCACATTTCACGTACGGAGCGGGTTTGACCGGTTGCAACTACGAAATCGTCAGGTTCATGATGATTTAAGATCAGATGCATCGCGCGCACATAGTCCCGGCTATGTCCCCAGTCGCGTTGGGCATCAAGGTTTCCCATCTCTAAACTTTTTAATTTTCCAAGTTTTATGCCGACCGCCCCCTTAACAACCTTACTCGTAACAAAGTTTGAACCACGCATAGCCGACTCGTGGTTAAACAAGATTCCATTCGCTGCAAATAACTTATATGCCTTCCTATAGTTACGTATAGTATGGTAGGCAAATAATTTTGCGCATCCATAGGGGCTTGTTGGATGCATAGGAGTTGTCTCGCGTTGACAAAAATCACTGTCGACAGATGTCCCAAACATCTCAGAGCTAGACGCCTGATAAAAACGTGCGTTTGGGCACTCTGCTTTGAACGTCTCAACGAGATTTAGCGTTCCGATCGCATTAGTCATCACAGTATTCTGAGGTATATCGAAACTCACCCTGACGTGAGACTGCGCAGCGAGGTTATAAATTTCATCCGGCTTTATTCGGCGCAGCAAACCCGCTAAAGAAGCGGTGTCTTGCATATCGCCATAGTAAGTACTTATTTTTGACTCTAGATCCCCGATGCGAATTTCCTGATGTTCAGGGACGGAGTTACGACGAACGATTCCGTGTACCTCATAGCCAAGTGAGAGTAGATAACGAGCGAGGTTCGACCCGTCTTGCCCGTTTACTCCAGTGATAAATGCTTTCATGTAACCGATACCCTTTGCTTTAGCTTAAAAAGACTTTATCAAGCTTCTGACCCTCATACGGCCCCGTTTTATACTCATAAACAAAGGTGTTGTCCGTTAAAGATGTGTATGTGTGACCACCCTCGAGGGTGAAACTGGCGTCGCCGGGTAACAAAACCTCGTCGCAGAGATGCTTGCCATCCGTATCAAAGAAATGACACTTCACTTCTCCCGAGATTACGACCCAACTCTCCTGCGCAATTACCATTTCTGGGCCTTTCTTCCATAGGTGTTGATGAGGGCGAAATGTGGTCCCCTTTGACAGGCGCAAAGCGGAGCACTGAAGGACATTTTCTGTGCCCAGAAGATCTTGGCGCGGCTCGGTGAATTCGTTCTGGCGCACGACAATATGAAGAATCTTCTGATGATCAATTCGCGAGTAGATAATCTTCATGAGTGCAATGCTGACAAAAGAAGTTAGTAGAGGTCTTGTGGGTGGGGTACACGCTTGGATGATTCAATTATCTCGTTGGTAGCCCAAGCGAGACACTAACTCTTACTAAAATTCCGTGAAACGCAAGGAACAGTTACCGTATCTGTATCTTTCATAACTCACCCTCTGCTTGGCCCGCTCTTCCCGCCAGAGGATTCGGCGGGGTCCACCGCACTGACGCTAGACGCCTCCGTGATTGGCAATAAATATCAATCCAAATTATACGCTACTATCTAAAGTCGTTTGCCGCAACGGGACTCCATGCAAGTGCCGGGAAACTTCCGCGAAACTACTTGTTTGCTGCGAGACAGTAATAGTGGTTTGGGAAAGAGCATATATGTCAATGAGGCCATCGAGTCCGTGGTCTGGGGATATCGTGTAACTATCCGGTTCGCCCCAAGAGTCTTTTCCCGTATTTCGCTCGAGAAAAACGCGACCAGGGCGGGTAATAACTAAATCGCCAAAGCGACTTATGATGCCTTCTTGAATTATCCTATCTTCAGTTGATAAAAAAAACCGTTCACCGGCCTTAACATTAATTTTATTTTCGATTGCACCTATGTAATACTTGATGGGGTCCTTGACATTAAAGTCTGTTCCACGCGCGTGCACGCTTTTCGTCTGCAGAGTAAGGTTGTTTTCGGATACTAATTGGCTGACTGCTTTTACAACTTTATCTACTGGCCGCAATGACCGAAGGGCTCTTACTGAGGTCTCTAGCGGGAGAGTTTTTAAGTAATCGTTGTCGTAAACTATTACAATGTTATTGCGGTTGTCGAGAGTCAGATCTTGCGCCCCTTTTGGTTTGTGAACTTTGGATAACGCTAGAAGCTGAGATCTCCCAAAACGTGTATCTTCACGCTGGACTCCATGGCCCCGGCCTTTTTCAGTAAAAAGCCCAATATCTGATTCTGTGAGGCCACCTAACTCATCAAGAGAAATTAAGTCAAAGTGATTCTTATAAAGATGTACCAGGGGTGCGAGACACCCGTTCGGAGTAATCTGATCCCAGTAAACCCTTAATCTTCGTCCCGTCAATTCGCAATATGCAATTGCGGAGACAAGCGGACGCAATCGATTGCCCAAGCCACTTGTAAGATATGCAACATACTGTTTTTCCGTCATTTTTACGATCTCGCTAAGCCTTCACCGTAAATCAATATGAGCTACTCAAATGGTAAACCAAGCGACCAATTTTAAATACTTTTAGATAACTTGTAAATGAAAATCGAAAAGTTTCAAGTTGTATGTCCAAGCCGATCAATAAGCGGAGGACCCGAATCTTTGCATAGCCTAGTCGCGTTGCTACGCCATATCGGCCAATCTGCAGATATGGTTTATCACCCGTTTACGAGCGGCTTTAGCACGCCAGAAGAGTATTCGCATTTTGTTTACAACTCCTCTCAGATTAGCGATCAAAAAGGGGTAATGATAATATTGCCAGAGATACTCAGCTACGAGGCGAAGCGTTTTTCCCAGGCGTCTGTAGCAATCTGGTGGTTGTCCACGGACAATTTTAGGGAGAGGAAGTATCACAACTGGAGAGACGTTTTTCGCTACATCAAAAAATGTATCGTTGGGCAGCGTCCATGGCGCGGGGCGAGAGCTTTAAAACCTTATACCCACTTGTCCAAGTCATTCTATGATCAGACATACCTTGAAAGCGAGGGGTTAACATCAACGAGAATTACAGGACCCATTAACTCGATTTATATTCGACAAATAAATACCAAGGATTCTGTAGCCGATCGGAAGAACCAAATTCTTTACAATCCAAATAAAGGGCAGAAGACTTTGTTGCGACTTGTCGGGTCCTTTCCGGAGTTTCTCTTCATCCCTTTGGTTAACTATGACCAGTGCGGATTAATATCGATATTCCGCAAGAGCAAACTTTACATTGATTTCGGCCATCATCCTGGACGAGAGCGAATGCCGAGAGAGGCGGTGGCATGCGGCTGTTGCATTATTACCGGTGTGCTTGGCTCTGCGGCTAACCCTGTGGATGTCCCAATACCCGAGCGATTTAAACTAAACGAGCGAGAACACGATTTTACAGACAAGTTTTGCTCATTGGTCAATAACATATTTCTTGACTTTACTACGGTTGCGAAAGAATTTGATGCTTATCGCGTGGAAATCCTGCAGGAGCCAAAACAGCAAGAAGACGATATAAGGAGATTTTTACAGATTCTTGAATCGACAGATTAGATTTGACTCTCACCGACTCCTCCGTCAAAGAGGTCAGGACTATAGCTTCCATTCGATATCTTCTCCTTTCGTTTTTGTTCCATGTAGCGAAATTCCCAGCTCGCCTATTTCATTCCTTTCGTGGGACCTGCGCTGTCGCGTTCGCCGAATCTTTAAAAGTTTCCTTTCGATCCATGATTGTCCGAGTAGCTTGAAGTTATCTCGATCACCAAGCCCCTTCTTCTCAGAGATACCACGCTCCTTTTTTAGTTCACTCTGGGTTACTGAGCCATAGTGATGGATCCATGATGCGCCCGCAATCCCTGTCGGGATTCTCTTGCGCCCGAGTTCGTTAAAAAAAAGAGTGTCTTCATAGCCGAATAGGGAAGGGTTTGAGCGGAAATAACCAACCTCAAGCCATACCGAATCATGAATCAACATACATACGGCATGCTTATCCCCATAACGTACGTTCTCCCGCGCCTTAAATGAGTTGTGACTTAACACAGTCTTTATATCGTAGTCGTCGGAGCCCTCAATCATCGCAGGGCTAACCATCTTTAGTCGATACTTGTTCGCCGCATAAAAAAGACCCTCCAACCAGCCGGGGCCGAGAATAACATCGTTATTCATAACGACGGTCCACTCGGTCTGGAGCTTGAGCACACCTTGGTTCCAAGCAACTCCACAACCAAGATTCGCCTTATTGGTGACTAAGTGAATGTCTGGATAGCGAGTAACAATTTCTTGAGTGTTATCGGATGAGCCGTTATCGACGACAACAACTCTACTCAAGTCAACACTAGTATTGACTAAACTCTCTATACATTTTCTAGTGTAATAGGATTGATTCAAGCAAGCGAAGGTGATCGAGTAGTCATCAGGAACTGACATTGGCACTCCGGATTTCATTTAGCTCTCGGATGGTTAAGCCGCAAAGGGGCAATACAATCCCTGCATATAGTGCGCTCAAATAGGTTAACCCAAGAATTCCTGCGCTCATGCTTCCGACAATGCACCCTGTCATAAAAATAAGCCCGACTTCTGCCGCGATTGATGGCTTAGCGCTTGGCGGCACAAGGAATACTCTTTTCACAAAGAGCGCAAGTGGAACAAAGAAAACTGCAAAAGCAGCCAAACCACCAAAGAAGCCAGATCTTAATAGCCGCCCAAGAATCTCATTATGAGGCGTCTGCGCGAGACTCGAAATTGTTTCGGAATGCGCTTTACCAATTAAAAGAGTCGGGTCCGCAGTAAGCGTCTTGGCCAGGTCTCCATGCCCAACCCAAGGGCTGCTCTTAAAAAGCTCCCATGATGCTTGAATCATATTTAACCGAACCCCAATCGAATAATTCGCGGCACTCGGATTTTGAAACCAAGAAATTAGCTCAGCCTGGATTGACAGAAACCTATTCATCGCTCGCGAGTCAGAATACATTAAAGCAATGATTACGATCGCTAACCCCAATAGGGTGAGGATTCCGCTCGCTAGCCGTTTATCTTTCGCTAGCAAGATAAGCAAAATTGGGGTAATCAGGGGAACGACTATCCAACCACCCCGAGACTGGGTCTGTATAAGAATAAAAGTCGCTACCAGCATAAATGGTACTCCGATTAATGCACGTATAGGTAAAGCTATCGACATCCTCTTTGCGACAAGTAGCAAGAAAACCATAAGAAAGACGCCCGTCATAATTCCTAGGCTATTTGGGTCTGCTGGTTTTGTAGCCCAACGCCCCCCCCAAGCCGAAGACGAGCCGGGGATGAAATAAATGAGCGCAAGGATTAACGCGAAGCTGAGTCCTAAGATCGTGAAGGCAGGCCCTTCTCGAAATTGCCCTCTTCTTGCAAAGTAAAAGACTAGCGGAATACCGAGCAATAACCTAAACGGCGCATCGAGATGGCTGGGTGTAAATTCTCCCCTCGCTAGCTGAGCAAAAACATCTGTAAAGACAAAGGCCGCAAAACTAACCGAGAGAGCGACTAACCATAAGTTGCGTCGGATCTTTTTATCAGATTCCTCAAGCAGGAGTAAAGCAGCAGAACAAAATACAGCCAGAGCAAAAAAAATGTTAGCCCAGTGCTTAATTGCAAGAGCACCGAGTGGAAGAGCAAGTAGCAATAATCCCAGCAGCTTGTGGAATGCGCGAAGCGTAGTTTCCTTTTGGAAATTCACGTACCGTCGGCCTTCGTCTTTGAAAAAACAAAGTGGCTGCAACCAAGGTAGTTAACTAGTAGCCCAGCCAAGGCGCCCGATGCAGTTGCGAAAAAGATCACAATAATCGCGTTTTCGTTTATAGTCAGAACCGTGAAAAACGCTAATAAATTGACGCACATACCGCCAATAGCTGTCTGAGAGTATTTAAAGAGTTCCGACAGGGGGCGGTTTTTTCCTCCTGTAGTGAATGTTAGGTGTCGATTAAGTATCCAAGTCACTAACACAGCAATCGGGAAGGCGATAAACTTAGCCGACATTGGTGAGGCTTGGGCATACAAGACAAGAGATAGTATCGTGGAAGATTCGACAATAAACCCGAGAGTTCCGACTAGTACAAATAGTGCCAATCGGCGCAAATTCGGTTGTAATGTTATTTTAGATTCCATATTAACTAGACAGGGCAAACAATACACATGCCAAGCGTAACACAAGCGCCAGATGTCTCTCTGTTGATCCCAGTGTTTAACGAAGCTGAGGCATTACCTTTTCTTTTGAGGGAACTTAATCAAGTTTTGGGTCAGGTAAATTTGACTTTCGAGATTATTTTCATAAATGATGGCAGTACTGATCAGACTCCCGATTTACTAAAAAATATTAGTGAGAATGATGGGCGAATTGTAGTTGTCGACCTGAGCCGAAATTTCGGGAAAGAAGCTGCATTAACCGCAGGATTAGATATTTGCAGGGGACGTGCGGCCATTCCGGTCGATGCGGATTTGCAAGATCCTCCGGACTTAATTCCTGAGTTAATCGCCCAGTGGGGAAAAGGCTACGATGTTGTTAACGCGGTTCGGCGCTCGCGGAGAGAGGATAGCCGGTTCAAAAGATACAGCGCACATGTATTTTATCGGGCACTTGGACGACTAAGCGCAATTAATCTACCGGCTGATACGGGAGATTTTAGGCTACTCTCACGCCCTGTAATTGATGCGCTAAAAGCAATGCC
>JACCDP010796667.1_pt1 | contig 11395 bp, 9 predicted proteins | sample 7445841 | NCBI WGS metagenome assembly JACCDP01 (sample SAMN15323441, study PRJNA562643) | freshwater metagenome | isolation source: river surface water | place: USA:Blue River Watershed | collected 2017-08-17
CACCATCACCTACGTTGATTACACCACGCTCAATACGACCCGTAGCAACAGTACCACGACCGGTAATAGAGAATACGTCTTCAACAGGCATCAAGAAAGGCTGATCCACCAAACGTGGAGGAACTGGAACCCAGTTGTCTACAGCTTCCATCAACTGCATGATGGTTTCTACCCACTTAGGATCACCGTTCAATCCACCCAAAGCAGATCCACGGATGATAGGAGTATTGTCAGCATCGAATTCATAGAAGTCCAACAATTCGCGGATTTCCATCTCAACCAAGTCAAGAAGTTCTGGATCATCCACCATGTCAACTTTGTTCATGAAAACAACCAAGCGAGGTACACCTACCTGACGAGCCAACAAGATGTGCTCACGGGTTTGTGGCATCGGACCATCGGTAGAAGCTACTACCAAGATAGCTCCGTCCATCTGTGCAGCACCCGTAACCATGTTCTTAACATAGTCAGCGTGACCCGGACAGTCTACGTGTGCATAGTGACGGTTACCTGTAGAATATTCTACGTGCGCCGTGTTGATTGTGATACCACGCTCTTTCTCCTCAGGAGCAGAGTCGATTGAATCGAAGGAACGAGCCTCAGAAAGACCAGCATTGGCCAATACTGATGTAATAGCCGCAGTCAACGTGGTCTTGCCGTGGTCAACGTGACCAATGGTCCCAATGTTCAAGTGCGGCTTGGAACGGTCAAATGTTTCTTTTGCCATAGTTGTGTTTGTCTTTTGTGTTTGAGCCAATGAGGGGAATTGAACCCCTGACCTTTTCCTTACCAAGGAAACGCTCTACCCCTGAGCTACATCGGCCTGCCCGAGAAAGCGAACTTCCTCGGAATTTTCGAGCGGGAGACGAGGCTCGAACCCGCGACCTACAGCTTGGAAGGCTGTCGCTCTACCAACTGAGCTACTCCCGCGTTTCTGTGTAAATAAGTCGTGGGGAAAGAAGGATTCGAACCTCCGAAGGTAAAAACCAGCAGATTTACAGTCTGCCCCATTTGGCCACTCTGGTATTTCCCCATTGCATGCAGTAACTCCCGTTACCGCCCCGATTTACACGGATCGGAGCCACTTGTCGGGATCGAACCAACGACCTACTGATTACAAGTCAGTTGCTCTACCAGCTGAGCTAAAGTGGCTTATATCTAAGAACTTTTTACCCTTTTCTCGATATCATCTCCGAAAAAGGACTGCAAAAATAGGGTATTTTCTAAATATTTCAAACCTTCTTATGATTTTTTACACAGAAAATAATGCGTCTTGTTTTTTCATCAGCCTAAACCACTCGTTACAAACCCTTTCGGCCTAACTTTTCCCTCCCATGTCGATTCTTTTCCCTCCCACTCCTCCCTTTACCGCAAAAAAGTTAATTTTGCCGATTATTATGCGATCGAAACGACTTAAAATCACCGCCCTCATACTGATTGGCACGCTAGTCCTCGGTTTTTTACTTTGGAAAAATCCTAACTCTACCAACGATATCGCAATCAATCAATTCCAATTAAATAATCCAAGCCAGGTAGTTTCCATCACCCTCTCTCCCAACAACAAAAAAATTCCATTCCTGGTTTTAACAAAATCTCAAAACCAATGGTGGGTAAAAAATGCTACGGACTCATTTTTAGCAGACACCAACAACATCCACCATGTATTATATAATGTGTGCGCCAAATTGCAAGTGAAAAATCCCGTATCGGAGAAACAAATCAAAGCCGTGAGTAAATTCATTGCTTCAGACGGCACCAAGGTGATATTCAAATACAGGGATGGCGCAGAACACGTATTTTTTGTTGGCCCACCTACCAACACCGAACTGGCCACCTATATGTATATGCCAAACCATGAAAAACCCTGCGAAGTGGTGGTCCCTGGATTTACCGGCTATATCACCCCCAATTTCACCACCAATCCCTTCGTTTGGAAATCCCCCTATATAATAGATGTAGATGCCCAAGAAATACAAACCGTTTCCGTTGCTTGGTCGTCCAACCCCAAATTATCCTTTCAGATTACCCAATCCAACCAAGGCAACACGTTGGTAAATGCAAATCGCCAACCAGTTCAAGGCAATCCTGCACTGCTAGATGCCTACCTCGAACTATCCAAACAAATCGCGCGCGAAGTAGGCGATGTTCCGCCCATGAACCGGAATTCCACCGTTAAAGATAGTTTACTAAATTCGCCCCCGTTGGTAAAAATAACCTACCATTTTAAAAATCCAAACAGCAAACCCCTCGTCGTGGACATTTACCCTATACCCAATACCGAAGAAGACATTGCCATCGAAGCGAAACCCAACGAAACGCAAACCAAAACTACTTCGCTGTTTTGGATCAAAGCTTCCAACGACCCCATCGTGTGGACAGCCCAAGAAGTTCTAATCAAAAACCGTCTAAAAACCCTTTCCGATTTCCAATAACGTGAGACTAACATTTGCTATTGGCGGCGGCGTTATTGGCTTGCTTTCCGCAGGACCCAAAGGCGCCATTTTCGGATTTTTGGTTGGAATGTATTTTGACTACATCGGGGAACGGAATGATAAAGACCCCGAGACACCTCGTTCCAGACCCAATGCATACAGCCAACGGAGTGCCCCAGTGGATTTCCAGAATTCACTGCTGATCCTGATCGCAGCCATCATGAACGCCGATGGAAGCGTGATGAAGGCCGAACTTGACATGGTGAAAACCATGCTATTACGGACTTACGGAGAAGAAGAAGCCAGGGCCATGCTCCTTAAACTGCGGGATTTTTTGAAACAAAACCACAACCTCAACGAGGTGTGCAGAAATTTACGCTTGCGGATGAGCTACTCGCCCCGATTGGAATTGGTTCATGTCCTGTTTCGAATTTCACGAGCCGATGGAGAAATGTCGGCCTCCGAAGTGAACCTAATCCAACAAATTGCCACGCAGCTGGGTATTAGCACACCCGATTATTTGTCCATAAAAGCCATGTTTGTCTCCACGCCGAACAGCGATTACCAAATTTTAGAGGTGAATCCCAACGCAACGGAGGAGGAAGTTAAAAAAGCCTACAGACGAATGGTTATGCGTTTTCACCCAGACCGACTGCAAGGGTTGAGCGAATCGGAGAAAAAAACAGCAGAATCCAAATTTCACAATGTTCAAAAAGCGTACGACAGTATCAAGCGCGTGAAAGGTTGGAGTTGATGCGAATCCACGTAGCACTTTTCGTAGTTTCTCTGCTGTACGCCATATTGTTCTCGTTGGCCGGTCAGATAATGCCGACCTACATGCGTCCCGAAGGCTTCGTGATGCTGCGAATCCTAACGGCTTTCACCTTGTTTCAAATAACCGCTGCATTCCTTGGGTTTGAAAAGGTACAGTGGAAACAACACGCGTTGGAATTTGCCATTTGCGCCTTCTTTGGAACCTTCGCCAATATGTATCTCTTTTTCCACGGTCTAGCCTTAACACACCCCATCAATGGAGCGATTCTTATGTTGGTCACTCCTTTATTTGTAGCAATCTTCGATCATTTTCGGATTAAAAGCTGGCCGAAAATTGGATTTATCCTTGGCACCACCGCCGCTGCGCTGGGATCGGTTTGGTTGATGCTGGGAAAAGGCGCACAATTTAATTCGCAAACGTTGAAAGGGGATTTGCTGGTAGCGGTGAATGCTTTGTTTTATTCGATATATCTCGTTCGCGTAAAAAAATTAACAGCCGTCTATCAACCCGTTACTGTAAATCGAATCACCTTTCTATTTGGGGTGATATTCATGGCAGCATTGGGAGGATTGCAGGATTTGGGCGATACCCACTTTGCCAGTTTCCCACAACCCATCGTCTTGAAAATCGCCTACATCTTATTTTTCACCAGCTTCTTGGTTTATTTACTCAATGCTTACGCGGTTAAAAAAGCCGGTCCTACGTTGGCGGGAATTTATATTTATTTACAACCCGTATTGGCTGCAATTATTGCGCTCCTGCTAGGAACAGACCATTTAACCACTACCCGGTTGCTACAAATCGCCATTATTATGGGCGGAGTTTGGACGGCCACTCGCTTTAGCCCGTCGTCATCCAAACATTGATTCAATCCTTTTGCTTATATTTGCATTTTTATAGACGATCATGCGTACACCTGAAGCCAACAGCATTTTAGAAAAAGTAATCCAATCCGTAGAAAAGAATGGCATGGATGCCAGCGCCATCATTCCAGAATTGCAAAAAGCAAGAGAATACGCCTTGAAAGAAGAAGATCCATTGTTAACGCGCGCACTCCGTTTGGCTTGGCAACACTTGGAAGCCAACGAGTCATTCGATATTGATTTGGCTGAAGACATCGAAACCATGGAAGAAAACTTCGTTTATTTCCTTCAACTGTGCTTGCGTTGCGAGAATTCATTAAACCGCGATGAATTGCGCGAAATGACTACCTCCTTGCAACAATTGGCCTAATCGGCAATTGCACCATCCAAATACAAATTTCCCATGAGTACCGCAGCGAATTGGATAAAAAACATTTCGATTCTGCTCTCAGTCTTATTGCTGGCTGCTCAATCGCAACATTTCCATCACCACGGCGAATCGCATAGCCATGACAATGCCAATTCTTGCGAACAGGGACACAATCACCCCATACATAAACACGGTACCGATTGTGCCCATACCCAACACATTACCGAAGATTGCAATTATTGCGATTGGCAACAACCGCTGGTTCAACAATCGGTATTAACCATAAATTTCACCAGCAGTAATTTTTGTTTGGCAATTTTCGCCAACACTCTGCGGAATCCGCATACATCAATCTCTTTATTAGCAAATTCCAATAAAGCTCCACCCTTGGTGTAAACCCACGCCTCTAGGCCGGTATCCATTAACGCCAAATCAGCGGGATACCATAGAAGAGCATGCTTCTTTTATGGCTCAATACAAACCTTGTTGAGCCTTATTTCTTGCGTTGTTTACATCCAAAATATTTGTTTCGTTTCATTCCATATATCGTATTATTTGCATTGGGGCTGTTGCACACCATGGCTCACGGACAATCTATGTCTGCAAAAAAACAACCCGGCACAAACTGCAACCTAGCACTGCACCTGCAATGGAAGTACCCCCCAGACAAACCGCAATGGACCAACGCTGAAATTTTGTTCCTGCCCGGCAAATCCAAGGAAATTTCTTACCATCAGGAAGTGATCCATGCCTACAACTTGTGCTCTGATTCGGTGGAACTTGAAATTACAACCGCCGATGCACATTGGCATTTGTGGGTAAAAACCGGAGACTATCAACTGTGTATATTGTCTCCAGTATCTTCCCGTGCCTCAGACACCAACAAACAAGAAAAGCAGGAACTCATCCAGGTAACTTACGTCCCTTTAGACAGCAACAACAGCCACAGGGAAATACACGAAGAAATTTCTGACCGCATGCAACCCATTGTGATTGAAACCGATCGCATGGATGCAAACAATGATTTTAGCTTGGATACCAAAACCCTACACCTACAAAACGGGGGATTATTCGCCGCTAAACTCGAATCTCTTCCCATGGTGAATGTATTAAAATCGGGCTTAGGCGCCGCCAAACCCGTAGTTCAAGGACTTATCGGCTTGCGAGTACCCATCGTAAAAAACGGCATCCGCATGGAAGGTCAGGCCTGGGGCTTAGACCACTCCCCGGAATTGGATGGATGGAACATTCAATCCGTTGTATTATTGGACGCAATTTCCAGCCTTCTCTATTCCCCCGATGCCTGGGGTAAAACCATTCAAGCGGAAAGCACGGTTCCGTTGCATTCGGGATTGGCATTTTACGATTATGCCCAACTTATTGGTTTAAACAGCAACGGCAGGGGAATCCAAGCGGCTGGTAAATGGACTTTTAGCAATAAAGAAACAACCGTTCAGCGATTCACATGGAATGCTCGCAAACAAGGCAATTACTCCACTCCTAATTACAGAACAGCAAACACAGGTTTGGAGGAATACAGCGTGAGCTATATGCGACATTACTTGGGCGCGAAACGCGAACGAACCATCCATGCCGACGGCTATTTTTTCAAATCGGGTATTCTACTGAACAGTCATGTTGGATCGCTTACCGATTTGCAATCGGCCATTCATCAAACCCAACCAACATACAACCCTGATTTCTCGTATCGCATCAACAAACCTCAACAAATCAGCGGGCAGTGGATGAGCAGCATGGAAACAAAAAAACGTATCAACGATCAAACAAACACCACGCAACGTTGGAGTTTACAAGGAAATTTGAGACAAGAATACGATCCGCATCGGAACCCATCGCGCACATTTCCGCAGTTAAGCATCGTCCAAACTACAGGGAAATACCAGTACATACGACAAAGGAAGAAGTCCATTTTTAGTGCTCAACAAGAACTTCAAGGCCAAGATTACGGAGGGTATTATTTTGTACCGAGTTACGTTCAATCGAGGAGTTCAGCCATGTTTTCTAACCATTTTCTCACTCCAAATTCCAACCGTACATTTACTTGGGCTATTCGAGGCGATTTAATTGCTCGGAATATTTGGATCCCATCGGCAGGTATGCTGGCCAATATCGGTTCCCCCCAACAGCAGTTGTATCTGGCACCTACGGGGGCTGTTAAGTACGAAAACCAACACCCTGTAATTCCTTGGAATGTAGAAATCAGTCATATTTGGCGACAACCCGGAGTGAATGAAATGTACGCCTCCGGGGTGCATCATGGCACCGCTTCATTCGAAATGGGCAATCCAAACCTGAAAGCAGAGTACGGTGAAAAAATAGAGTTCAGTGTTAAGGTACAGCCATGGCACTTGTGGATCAACGCATTCTCGGTAGTTTCCCCCAATTCAATCCATGTCTTTCCACTGAAAGAACCCGCAATCACGGTACGAGGAGCGTTTCCAGCCTACCGCTACGAGCAACTGCCGAGTTATTATGGGGGAGTGCATGTCTACCATCGATTATCAACCCAAAATCACCGATTGCAATGGGAAAATTCGGTTGAATTGATTTACGCAACCATGCTGGGGGAATCAAGAAAATCCTATCGGCATCCTGCATTGCTGCCCCCGCCCCAAGCCAAATCTACCCTAACTTACCACCTGCATCACGGCATTTTTACGGTAGAAGGTCGATGGGTAGCTCAACAACGATGGTTCGACGCTCGTTACGATTTGTTGTCGCCCCCACCCGCTTACGCCGTAGTGAACGTTAGGCTTACGCTCACCAATTTCTTGGGCACACAGCAAACCTTGGTATTTTTTGGAGATAACATCACCAACCGATCGTACCGCGATTACATGGATCGTTTTCGGTATTTCGTAGATCAACCCGGCGCCAACCTGGGCATCCGTTGGCAAACCAATTTACACAAACATTCAAAACACAATCATTTAAAAAACTAAAATCATGATAAATAGAATCCTTTTAACCGCTACCTTAGCCGCACTAGCACTGAACTTTAGCGCTTGCGAAAAACACAACGAAGGCGAACAAATCAATACCATTGAACTAACACTTGTTAACGCCAATGGACTATCAACCGTTTACAATTGGAAAGATTTGGATGGAGCTGGAAGGGATAACCCTACGGTAGACAGCATTTCTCTGGACTCCGGAAGTTATTCTTGCAAGGTACGTTTTCTCAATGTACAAAATGGGAATACCACCGATATTACCGAAGAAGTAAGAAGCGAAGGCCATGAGCATCTCATTTGTTACTTTCCCCAAAACATCACCATGCCACCGCTGTCGAGCCTAGCAATTGAAGCAACCGATAAAGATAAAAACGGGGTGGTCTTGGGTCTGGAAAGCAGGTGGAGTGCAACCGGTCCCGAGTTTGGCACGGTTCAAATCACCCTAAAACACCAACCAAAATCCGAAGTGGGAACCAAAACTGGGGATTGCGCCGTTGGTGAAACCGATGTTCAAGTTTCCTTCCCCTACAGCATCCGATAATTTCGTATCTTTGTATTTTTAAGCACTATGAGCGATACACAAGCGTTAAAACCCACCGCCCTTTCCGATTTACATATCCAATTGGGCGCCAAAATGGTACCCTTCGCCGGCTTTAACATGCCCGTTTTGTACGATAACCTCATTCAGGAGCACCTCACCGTGCGAAATGCCATGGGAGTTTTTGATGTAAGCCACATGGGAGAAGTTTGGATTGAAGGACCCAAAGCATTTGATTTGGTTTCTTGGATTACCACCAACGACGTAGCTTCCTTGTACGATGGCCGGGTGCAATACTCTTGCATGCCCAATAATTCCGGCGGAATCGTGGATGATTTATTGGTGTATCGATTCAATGCCGAGAAATACCTATTAGTAATTAACGCGGGAAATATCGAAAAAGACTTGCATTGGATAAACGAACAAAACCGCAATTTCGGTGCAAGCATTAATAATGTAAGCAACGATTACAGTTTGTTGGCCATTCAAGGACCCAAAGCAGCTGAGGCTTTGCAAAAACTTACAGCCGTTAATTTATCCGAAATCCCTTATTATCATTTTGTTGAAGGCGAATTGGCCGGTTTGCAGTTAATCATTTCCAATACAGGCTATACCGGTGCGGGTGGCTTTGAATTGTACGTTAAAAACGAGGATGCTCGTCAATTATGGGACAAAGTATTTGAAGCCGGTGCTGAATTTGGCATCAAACCCATAGGATTGGGTGCGCGCGATACCTTGCGTTTGGAAAAAGGATTTTGCTTGTACGGAAACGATATCAACGACGAAACTTCTCCCATTGAGGCGGGTTTAGGTTGGATTACAAAATTCAACCACGATTTCGTGAACCGGGCTCACCACGAAGCCATCAAAACCAACAAACCTACCAAAAAATTGGTTGGATTTGAGTTAATCGATCGCGGAATTCCACGTCAACACTATCCTATTTGTACGGCCGAAGGAAAAGTTATTGGCGAGGTAACCTCTGGGACCCAAAGTCCGTCACTCAACAAAGCCATCGGAATGGGCTATGTAGCTTCTGAATTCAGTGCTGCCGGCAGTGAAATTTACGTGGAGGTTCGAGGCAAATTACTGAAAGCCCAAGTGGTAAAAATTCCATTCTTATAATCTACCATTGCATTAGATTACTAAAATGCTGTCTTTGTCAAGGCAGCATTTTTTATTTTGAACGGTATTGGAATTTTCAATCCCTTACAGGTTGGTCAACGCTACAAAGCCACTTGAAGTCCAACCGTAACCCACCGCGGCAACAAAGGAATTGAGGCAAAATCGCGGTAAAGGGTATTGGAAATATTCTGTATTTGAACCCAAACGGATACGGGAAGTTGAATCTGATGAGAAATACCATACCGGGATGAAGTGTTTTTACTAAGTCCAATTTTACCGTTGGCTGAAAACTTTGCATCCCACAAATGGTAAGTAGTATTGGTTCCGGAGGGTAATTGTACCGTAATAGAGCCCGCGCGTTCCACCATTCGATGGTAAACAGACAATTGGCAATTAGCCAGCCCAACCACTACGCTGTTGATCCATTGTTGCGGCAAAAATGAAACCGCATACTGCGAAATCTGATTCCCAACAGGCTCACCCCGCAAAGCTTCCAATCGGCTGTAACTAGAACCCACCCTTAGGTACATATCCCTATTCAAAAAACGGTAATCCGTTTGATATTGAAAACCGATATCCCACCCTTGAACCCTCAATCCCACTGCGTTAATGGGTATCCAAGGTGCCGAAAGAGAATCCTTTACCCGATCGATGAGTTGAGAATTATCCCTGCGGAATGCATTGGTTTGAACATTCCATTTCCCCCGATTCCAACGATAACCCGCATCGTAGTACACCGAACTCTCCGTTTTCAAATTGGGATTACTCAAGTTAACTGGATCTTTGTAATACAAATCGGTAAACGTTGGCAATCGCTGCCCTGTGCCCCAACGTGAAGTGAAAAAGTGTTTTTTGTATCGATACAACAAACTGCCTCCCGGATAAAGAACCGTACCCAAAACGGAATTATTCATTTGATACAAGCCCGCTGCAATCTGTAAATCCTGTTTTGGATCATCGGCTACCGAGTTTAACGTTTCGGGTTTTAACGGATACCATACCAATTCGAGTCGTTTCCCCCAAAATTCTCGATACCTATCGCCCAAATTGGTGCTGGAAATCATCTCTTTTCGATATTCTACCGCTGCTTTAATCATCAACGCCATTCGAAAACGGTAGCTGTATTCTATCATTGGATTTACCACCGAAGTTGAATGAAAATTCTGATAGAACGAAGGATTGAATTGATTAAAAATATATCGATCTTGATTGCTTCTACCTCCAAACGAAAACAGAATATCCCCCAATGGCGAACCGGAAATATTCGCACTCCATCCCGCCCACAACGTATTTACAAACTCGTAGGAACTGCTATCCCTGGGTGCCGCATAGAATCCATTGGCTCCAAATTGATTTTTTATCATACCAGCAGTTAGTTGCTGATCCAGTCGAATTCCGGGTTTGAGTTCTTTCTGTCCATGAATTCCCGCGTTAGCCCTAATTTGTTGGAAGGCTGTATTGGGTCGATACCCGTTTCCATAATCAACCTCAGCCCCGTACCAAGCCGTAAGTTGTTCCGTTTCAAATTGCTGCAAGAACCGATAACTCTGGGCGCGATAGTAATTCTCTTCGGGCAATAAGCTCGATCTTGCACCGCCGGAAGGATTCACCTTGGATCCAATCCCTTGTTGGGTAGAAAAAAACGTGCTGGGTTCCGGGCTTTTACTGCTTCTGCCCACACCCTCCACGAAAGGCATTGTTTTTTTTCGGTGCGTTCCAGTTTTGGTAATGATATTCACCACACCTGCCATCGCATTCACCCCGTACATATGGGCTGCGGCACCCTTTACTATCTCAATTCGTTCAATCACCTCCGGCGAAATACTCAAATTCAATTGGTGGTGTCCGGTTTGCGGATCGCTCATTTTCACCCCGTTCACCAACAGCAACACTTGATCAAATGTACTTCCCTGCATTTGCAAATCGGCTTGAACCCCGTTGGGTCCTCGTTGACGTAAATCGATACCTGCAGCGTATTGCAAAACTTCGTTTAACGTTCGTACCGGCATCGCTTTGATATCGGCGGCCGTAATTACCTGTACCAATCCTAACCGAGAGTAAATCGTTCGTTTTTGAAATGACCCACGATTCACAACGGCCTCTGCCATCACTACCGTATCACCAGGACCTAAAAATTCCAGTTTATGATGAAAACTAGCACCCGCTACAGTAGGGATTGCTGTGGATACCCAAGTCACCGTTGCTGCCCATAGAAGTCGAGCGCAACAAATTCCCAAACGATTTAATTTCACGGTTCAAAGATAAGTTCATAAATTGAATACGAATCAGCAAGAGCAACAACCCCTAAGGGTTTGCA